>Ga0209232_1000083_pt1 | contig 57165 bp, 47 predicted proteins | sample ETNvirenome_2_60_FD_184066 | JGI IMG/M metagenome (GOLD analysis project Ga0209232, IMG submission 184066) | Marine viral communities from the Pacific Ocean - ETNP_2_60 (SPAdes) (version 2) | ecosystem: Environmental > Aquatic > Marine > Oceanic | place: Pacific Ocean | collected 2013-06-22 | reverse complement strand
ACGCAAGTAAGCCGACTCGGAACGGGTTCGTTCATCCTTATGTACCAAATTCTTCTTAGTTTAATAGTAATTGGAGCACCACTTGACTGTGAGACTGCTTCTGAACTAATAGACACTGCAAGAAATAATCCTAATAAATCTGAGCAATTGGAAATAACAAGGGTTGTGGTAGCACATACTGATCCAGTATGTTTTAAATCTAAGGACGCAAAAGCCGACTGAAGGAACGGGAGTAAAAACCCCTACTACTTACAGGAGAAACCAAATGGCACAAGTCACATACCGTGGTGTCGTATATGACACTGACAGAAACAAAGGAAAGCAGACTAACAAGGTCGATCTAACTTACCGTGGTGTAAGACAAGAAAAAGAACTTACAAGTATTAAGTGATTGAAACTCTAGAGATTTGTTTGGCATCTGCCATCTTTCTCACAATCATAACTGCTGAAGTCAAGTTTCTGTATGGAAAATAAAATGAAGGGGTTGATCCCCTTCTTTTTTATGCTATAATAAATAAAATGAAAATCTTATGAATAAAAACAACCTCAAAAAACTCATAATGGATTTAGAACGTGCCATGTCTGAGTTAAAGGCTGAAGTTTATTCTGATGAAAGTTCTTATCTTTCATATGAAAATTATGAAAAACTTAAAGATGAAAATGATCCATCACTTGATTACAGTCAAATTTTTGAGGATGACGAATGAGATCTAAAAAAGTTTTACACGCACTTAAAAAAGCTCTTCAACAAGATTATCTGTATGATGAAAATGAATTAAAGTATATGAGAGAACAATTGCTTATTTTGGAGGATGAAGTGGAAAAGAATAGAAAACAACAATCAAGAGGATTTGGTCAATGACCGTTAATCTAATAAGCATCACACCTGATGCAGAGAAAACGATGGCACATATTGCCAGAGTTTCGAATCCAGACAATCAAGATAATCCAAACTATGCAGGATTATTGAAGTATTGTATTAAGCATAACCATTGGTCTGTGTTTGAGCAATCATCAATGACACTTGAGATTGAAACTACTCGTGCAATCGCAGCACAGATTCTAAGACACCGTAGTTTTACGTTTCAAGAATTTTCTCAAAGATATGCAAAGAGTAATCAGTTAGGTGAGATTGAATTACCAGAGTTGCGTAGACAAGACACAAAGAATCGTCAGAACAGTATAGATGATTTAGATGCAAAGGTTGTTGATAAACTAAATCGACAAATGATTACTCTGTTTAGTTCTGCTCAGAGTCTTTATAATCAGATGATTGAAGAAGGAGTGGCAAAAGAATGTGCTCGAATGGTATTACCACTTTGCACTCCTACAAAGATCTATATGACAGGTTCTTGTCGTTCTTGGATTCATTATATTAATCTAAGATCAGCACATGGAACACAAAAAGAACACATGGTTATCGCAGAGGGATGCCGAGAGGTGTTTACCGAACAATTCCCCTCTGTATCAGAAGCCCTTGAATGGGTCTAAATAACTTTACATTACTTTATAATTATGGCGACATACCCTGTAGTTAACAATCAAACTGGTGAAAGAAAAGAGGTTGTGATGAGTGTGATGGATTGGGATAAATGGACAGAAGACAATCCAGATTGGAGTCGTGATTATTCAGATCCTTCAACTGCACCTGGCATGGGAGTTGAATCTGTTGGTGATTGGCAAGATAAATTAAATAAAAAATATCCAAGTTGGAAAGAGGTTATTAAAAAATCAGAAAAATCCGCTGGCATTCGAGGAAGATTAGCAAAGAGAGGCATTGAAACTTAATGGCAAGAAGAAAAAGAGGATCAAGTTCAGAGCAACCAATTGGTGTTGGTTTAACTGCAAAACAAATGAAAAGAAAAAAACCATTAAATAATGGTTATCTCATTGATATTGAACCATTATCAGATAATCAAAAAAAATTATTTGATTTCTACAATGATCAAAAAAATATAGTTGCCTATGGTTGTGCGGGAACTGGTAAAACTTTTATTACATTATATAAGGCACTTGCTGATGTTTTAGATGAGAGCACTCCATATGAAAAAATTTACTTAGTAAGATCTCTTGTATCTACAAGAGAAATTGGTTTTTTACCTGGTGATCATGAGGATAAAGCAGACATCTATCAAATACCATATAAGAACATGGTAAAGTATATGTTTCAGATGCCTTCTGATGCTGACTTTGAAATGCTCTATGGTAATCTAAAAGCACAAGAAACAATTAAGTTTTGGAGCACATCTTTTATTCGTGGAACTACATTGGATAATGCAATCATCATTGTGGATGAATTTCAGAATTTAAATTTTCATGAACTTGATAGTATCATTACTCGTGTTGGTGAAAACACGAAGATTTGTTTCTGTGGTGATGCGAGTCAAACTGACTTAGTAAAAACAAATGATAAAAATGGTATCGTTAATTTTATGAACATCTTGCGTAAAATGCCATCCTTTGGTATAATAGAATTTGATATTAATGACATCGTTCGTTCTGGACTTGTCAAAGAATATCTTTTGTCGAAACTAGAGATAAATTTTGATGTTTAATCATGTAGACTTAGATCTTAAACCAATTCCAAGAGAAACAATAGATGGTATAAGATATTATAAAATTCCTGATGAAGAGGAACCACTTAAGTTAGTTTCTATTACATCTATTACAAGTCATTTTAATAAACAGATCTTTCTTGATTGGAGAAAAAGAGTTGGTAATGAGGAAGCAGATCGTGTAACAAAAGCTGCCACAACTCGTGGAACAGATATGCATACACTAACTGAGCATTATCTAAAGAATGAGAAGTTACCAAAAGTTCCTCCTATATCTGATTTTTTATTTAAAATATCTAAGAAAGAATTAAGTAGAATCAATGAAATTTATTCTCTAGAAGGTGCCCTATATAGTAAACAACTAGGAATTGCTGGAACTGTCGATTGTATTGCAGAACATGATGGTGAATTAGCAATCATAGATTTTAAAACATCTAAGAAACCAAAACCACGGGAGTGGATTGAGCATTACTTTGTTCAGGCTATGGGGTATGGTTGTATGCTGTATGAGATGAAGAATATAGCAGTTAAAAAATTAGTCATTATTATGGCATGTGAAAATGGAGAATGCGTTGTTTATGAAGAAACTGACAAAACCAAGTATATCAGACTTCTTGGTAGATACATCGACAAATTTGTCAAAGACAAACTGGAGTTTTATGGAACCAAACAAAGAACTTGAAAAAGCAATAGAGAGTAAGTTTCTGACTCCTACGAAGTTTTCGATGGAGATAGAGAAGATAGTTGCTGAAGAAAAATTAAATTACATCGATGCAATATGTCAGTATTGTGAGATGAATGACATAGAGATTCAATCTGTAACAAAACTCATTACAAAACCTCTTAAAGAAAGGTTGAAATATGATGCAATTCAGTTAAACTTTATGAAGAAGACTTCTCGTGCTAAACTACCTTTATAATGAAAACTTTTAAAACAGTAGTACCACCAGTTTTGGGTTGGTTACAAGTTGAATTAGATGATGAGGAGATGAGTTATCTTTGGAAACTTATAGAAAATAAAAAAGGTAATACCAAAGATATTCTTGCAGGTCAAATAGACTCTAGTTGGAATCTTCATGATGAAGACGATTGGTTTTTAAATAATGTTTTAAATTTTTGTATTGGACAATTTTCTGGTCATTTTGGACACCATCCAAAATTAATGCCATATTTGCGTCAGCATCCTTATCATATTGAACATATGTGGGTTAATTACCAAAAAGAAAATGAATTTAATCCATTGCATCATCACAATGGTACATACAGTTTTGTAATTTGGATGAAAATACCAACAAATTTTGAAGATCAAAAAAAATTAAAAATTGCATCTGAATCAAATAATGATTCAATATCAAATTTTTCATTTGCTTATAATGATATATTAGGTAATAATAATTCACATTATTATTATATGTCTAAAGAAGTGGAAGGAACCATGTTATTTTTTCCTTCACAATTATGTCATCAGGTCTATCCATTTTATAATTGTGATGATGATAGGATATCCATATCAGGAAATATATCTTTAAAAACTAACCAAACAATGTAGAGAAATGAAAAAATCTGAACTTATACATTGGAGACTTCAAGCTATGTTAAGAGAACATAGTTTTCCAGACCTAGCATATTTGGGTGTGAGACCTGACAGCATCGGTATGCCACAACATTGGTATATGATAGGTGATAATGAAGTTCCTTGTGATGCAATTACAGAATTAGAAAGTGATGAAGTAGATGAAAGTGACACCATTTGAAACTTACCAAACTTATCTTTCAATGAAGAGTCATTTCACAAGTAAAAGGTATGACTTTTTTAAATATGGTGGAAAATCAAGAGCAACGATGACTTCTTTTAATAAGAGAAAGGATAAGTATTGGTTTGAAAAAACATCCAGAAAATATTCTGATCAAGAAATTACTGATTTTTTACTTGCAAACTTTGTAACTACAAATGCCCCACAAAACTTATGGATTGGAGAAATTATAAATTCTGGAGAAAGAACGTACGCAGATTGGATGAGACGACAGCAGAGTTTGACTTACTTGTTCAAAGAACAATCAAAAAAATTACTATCGGAAAAAGAATTAGAAGAAGTATTCAATTGTTCGAGGGGTCATCCACCGATACTCAAAAAGTATCTGGGAGGAGAAATAAGTTTAGAAACCTTAGTGATCTTCGAAAAAATCTTTTCTTTTGGAAAAAAATTTAATCGTAAACTTAAAGACCCAGTGTGGGAAACCGTCAGCATGAAAATAAAAAAATATATACCCTTCCTAAATATTAATGTGTTCCAGTATAAAAAAATTTTAAGAGAGATTGTCAATGAGTAATTTTTTTGAATCAGAAATCATTCAAGGAGAACTTGAAGAAATCAATGAACTTCAAAAAATTCTTTATGGTAATGTAATGCAATTTCCCACAATGGAATATGATGAACGAATGGAGCACATTGACCTTTTGACAGAGTTATTGGAAAAACAGAAAGTTATGTATACTCGTCTGTCACTATCTGATGATCCTGAAGCTGTCAAACTGAAGGAACATTTACATAAAACAATTCCTTTAATGGGTTTTCCCAAAGGAACTGATATAAATTTGCTCTTTGAGGGCATGAGAGAAACAATCTCAAAACTTAAAGACAATATTGACAAATTATAATTAATCCATTATAATCTAAACATCCAAAGAAATCCAATTTAATCCGAGGTATCCAAATGTCATTTGCTAATCTTAAAAAGCAATCAAAATTAGGTTCTTTAACTGCAAAGTTAGTTAAGGAAGTTGAAAAATTAAACACTAACGGAACATCAGGTGATGACCGTTTGTGGAAACTAGAAGTTGATAAGTCAGGTAACGGATATGCCGTTATTCGATTCTTACCAGCACCTGATGGTGAAGACTTACCGTTTGTAAAACTTTATAGTCATGCATTCCAAGGTCCTGGTGGATGGTATATTGAAAACTCTCTCACTACACTTGGTCAGAAAGATCCCGTATCAGAGTATAACTCTCAGTTATGGAACAATGGAACAGATGCAGGTAAGGATGCTGCTCGTAAACAGAAACGTAAACTTACATACATCAGCAACATTTATGTTGTAAAAGATCCTGCCAATCCTGAGAACGAAGGAAAGGTATTTTTATATAAGTATGGTAAAAAAATCTTTGATAAACTCACAGCAGCAATGCAACCTGAGTTCGAAGATGAGGAAGCAATCGATCCATTTGATTTTTGGCAAGGTGCGAACTTTAAACTTAAGGCAAAGAATGTAGCAGGATACAGAAACTATGATAGTTCTGAGTTCACTACTGTCACTCCTTTGCTTGATGATGATGACGCACTTGAATCTGTCTGGAAGAAAGAAAACTCTCTTAAAGAGTTTGTCGATGCCGATCAGTTCAAATCATATGATGACTTAAAAAAACGTCTAGAGTATGTGCTTGGTAGTAAGAGACCAACTAGTGTGATAGAGGAGGAAGATACTGATCGTGGTGCTGCTGAAGAGTTAGTTACTGCTGCCGTATCTACAACACCATCATCTGTAAACGAAGATGATGATGATGCTCTTTCATACTTTCAGAAACTTGCAGAAGAATAATTAATTTGTAACTCTAGTATTTTCTGTTTTTGCCAATTTATCGTTTACAAATTGAGATGATCTCTTATAGATCATCTCATTTCTTATGTCATTTAAAAATTGTTGTAAATATTCTGATCGAAGAACATCAATATTTCTTTTTTCTTCATTTAAAATACTTTCATATTCATAATATGTTACCCCTCTAACAGGATTTAATTCTGCGTTTATATTTTCTGGATTTGGTATTTTAAAATTATCATCTACAACTTTTCCTTTTGGTAAAATAACAATTCCACGATTGTTTTTGACTTCGGTTGTCTCATAATGCCTGACTTCATTAATTTTTGTTAAACCATACTTTGATAATGTGAAGTCATATAATTCCTTGCTTGATAGTGGCCATTCATCACGAACATTCACAATATTTGCTGTGAGTAAAACTACCCAATCAAAATTAGATTTTCCATAAAGTTCTTTCGCAACGTTATCTGGTCTATCTCCATCATTAATTTCATATTTGTTGAAAATACTAAAAACATTTTTTAGATCATCACGTATTTTCATCCTACGAAATATATTTTTTGCAGTAATATAACTCTCACTCGAAATCCGATTTGAATATGGTGATTGATATTGTAAATTTGGTAGTTCTCTGAAGTATCCCATTAGAATCCTGTACCCTCCAGACCTTCTTCTACATCATAATCTTCAGAGTAGATTGGATTCAACTCTTGGAATGTAAGATCGATTTTTGTATGAACGGGTGCGGTATTGTCATAAGTGGCATATGTTCCTGCACCAGTATAATTAACTCCAATATTTAAGAGTGCCATTGGTTTAAATTTATGTAAAAACTGATGATTTTTTGCACCAGTTTTGTAAGTTAGTTGAAACACATCTGGTGATTTTATGAAGAGTCCACTACTATTCTCACCAGTTGAACTATTTTTTGCATTTAAACTTTTTTTGAAAGCACGAATGATTTTTTTAATTACAATACTTTCATTTTCATCTCTGGGTGCAAAATCAAAACTAAAACTAAACTGTCTTAACTGAACTCCACCAAATAATAATTCCATATTTGGATTTAATATTGCTCCAGTTTGTCTTGCAAGAATACCTGTTGCATTTGTTTTCCCACCAAGAGCGTTAACTGCCATAGCTGCGAAATTTGAATTAATAGCCTGTATTGTCATGTCATCAGACAATAAACTACCAACAGCTTCTTTAGTCCCACTGGTTAGTGCTTTTGCTGCTTCCGCACCACTTTCTGCCGTAATAGTTTTCAACCCAATTCCAAGAGCAGTGGCGGCAAGTCCATTCAAACTATCTTCACCCCATGTTACACCATTTGAATCGGTGATTGATTCTGGAATTGGAAGAAAAATTGTACCTAATATAATTTCTTTATTTTTTAAGGATTCTGAACTTGATTGTAGTCGGAGAGATTGTCCAGTGCCACTTGTTTCAAATCCTGGTGGTTGATATTCAAGAACTTTAATTTCAAGATAATCACTATCACTTTCTAATCTTGCCACGGGATATCTAAGTGATTTAAATTTTCTATTTCTTGTTTTTCCTGTATTAGTAGGTCTACTAGACGCTTTAATTTCACTGTCTAATAATAGACCACCATCACGATTGATTGGTCTACCAGTTGCAGTATCATATGTTATTCCTGAAACGGTATAAGTTGACATTTATATCTTTTTTTAACTATTTAGCTGCATTTTTCCAAATGGCAGTTCTCTTACATCAGATAACTCATATGAGTTGACTTCATATAGTTGTCCAACCAGTTCATTGTACGTATAATTACGATATTGACCCACATGAAGATTGATGCCACGAAAACCCCATTCAAATACATCGGTCACTGCGACTAATGGATTCGAATCGTATTGGATGTTGGGAGTTTTGGCACTGTAAACAAATACATAATATCTTCCGACACTTGGAGATGATGTTGCTGTTGTACTTAAATTATCCATCAACTCAATCATGATATCATCAGCTTCTTCCGTGCCAATAAGACCATAGACTACAGATCTCACACGATTTTCTTTATCATCGGTGGGATAACTATTCATTTCTTGATTCCTAATTCATCTTCGGTTAATACTTTAAACTCCCACATTCGATCCTTACAAAACTCTTCTGCTGCTTTCCACTTTGCCTGATTTTTTGCATATTCATAGACTTCGTAGATATATCCCTTCGTTTTTTTCTTTTTCATCTTCGGTTCGACTGTCTGTTTCTTAGGTTTGATTTCAATAATGTATCTTTTTATTTTACCATTAGATTCTTTGACTTTGATATAAAAGTCAGGAAAATAACGATGAACTTTATTATCAATGGGTGATCGGTAGGGTAATACAATCTCCTCACTTCCCCATTCAAGTATTTTCGTTTGATTATCACAATAAACCATGAATTTTCTTTCCCAAAGTGATCGATATATTATGTTAGATGAATCACCTTTGTATTTTTTTGGATTCGATGGTCTATATCTACCTTTATATGACATCTAAATAGATAGTAAGACAAAATATAAAGTATTTAGATGGTTCGTCCTAAGAAAATAGCTGATATCAAACCAATACTGACTAATGTAGCTCAAACATCTCATTATCAGGTGTTCTTTGATGGTCTATCAAGAGACCTATTTCAGTTTCTTGGTACAAAGGGGGTAAATAGGAGATTTATAACAGAGAACGCTGGATTATTATGTAATCAAGCATCAATACCAGGTAGTTCTCTTGCAACAACTGATATATTTGGTAATTTTACTGGTGTACAAGAAAAATTTGCACATACAAGAATATTTACAGAGTTATCACTTGATTTCTATGTTGATAAAGATTACAAAATGATAAAGTTTTTTGAACACTGGATAGATTACGTTGCAACTGGATCAGAAAAGTCACCAACATCACCTTTAAAGAAAACTGACTTGGGATATTTTTATCGAATGAGATATCCAAGAGGTTCGGCAGGTTATAAATGTGACAAGACAAAAATTATAAAGTTTAATGTTGATTATCGTTCAGAGATAGAATATACTTTCTTTGGGTTGTTCCCAATTAATTTTTCTTCTACTCCTGTTCAGTATGGTAGTTCTGATGTGCTGAGAACTAATGTAACGTTCAGTTATGAGAGATATATTGCAGGAGAAGAAACAAGTCTCTCTTTTAATAGAAAGAAGAGTGAGAACATTGAAAAGGCAAGAGTCTAAACCAAAATTGACTTTTAATTTCAAAAATCGGGGAAAAAAAATTCCCCAAAATTTTTAGTTTGTCAGGATTTCAAAAAAGTCCTATAAATAAAACTACTGAAGTGCTATAAACATTATGCCATTACCAAAAATTGCAACACCGACGTATGAGTTGGTTTTACCTTCTTCTGATCGAAAAATAAAATATCGACCATTTTTAGTTAAAGAGGAGAAGATATTGATTATTGCAATGGAATCTGAAGATCAGAAACAGATAACGAATGCAATTAAAAGTGTAATTAACAATTGTATACTATCAAGAGGAATTAAGGTTGATAAATTATCTACTTTTGATATTGAATACCTCTTTTTAAATATAAGGGGAAAATCTGTTGGTGAGAATGTCGAGGTTCTCATTACATGTCCTGATGATGAAAAAACACAAGTTCCTGTGATGATTCCACTTGATGAAATTAAAGTTCAAAAACATCCTGATCATAACAAAGATATAAAATTAGATGATAATTTAGTATTAAGAATGAAATATCCTTCTTTATCAGAATTTATAAAAAGTAATTTTGATTTAACTGGTAATATTGGAGTTGAGGAGTCATTTGATTTAATTATCTCATGTATTGATCAAATATACAATGAAGAAGAATCTTGGACATCTGCGGATTGTACAAAAAAAGAAATGGTTGATTTTTTGGATCAATTAAATTCAAAACAATTTAAAGAGATTGAAAATTTCTTTGATACTATGCCCAAATTGTCTCATACCGTTAAAGTGACGAATCCAGAGACAAAGGTAAAAAGTGATATCGTTTTAGAAGGGTTATCGTCTTTTTTCGAGTAGGTATGGCTCATGCAAGTTTAGAGTCATACTATAAGATTAACTTTGCTTTGATGCAGCACCATAAATATTCATTAACAGAGATTGAAAACATGATACCATGGGAAAAAGATGTATATATTGCTCTTTTAGAACAATATATTGAAGAAGAAAACTTAAAACAAAGACAACAAGGTAATGGATAACTCTCCAGCATATGAAAATTTTAGTAATAAGATGACTTCAATGCGAGGTGGTGTTGGTGGCAGCCCTATTTTAAAGAGAAGAAAGATAAATGCAAATAAAGTTTTTAATAGAGAAGGATCAGATCCTCTTGTCAAGCAAATAGAAAAAAACTCAAGAGAGATAGTATTATTAAAAAATGTCGTTATATTAAATACTAATCGAGTTTCTCAGATATTAGTAAATGACGCTGAGAGAGAAAAGTCAATACAAAGAGAAGCACAGAGAAAACAGATATTAAAAGATGAAGAAGACAAATCTAAAAAGAAGGAGGGATTATTAGAAGGTGTTGGTAAATCAATAAGTAAAACTTTACTTAAACCTGTAGAGGCAGTTGGTAAAACTGTGAAGGGTGTATTAGGTCGATTAGCTGATGCTTTTATGTTACTTTTTGGTGGATTTATAGCAAATAAAGGAATTAAAATGATTCAGGCACAAATGTCTGGTGATACTGAAACATTCAAAAAGATGAGAAATACTATAATTAAGTCAGTCGCAGTGGTTGGTGGTATATTTCTTGCTTTAAATGGTGGTCTGTTGGCATTACCTAGCATTATATCTGGTGTGGCAAGTGCCGTCATTTCTATTGGTGGTGCGATATTAGGATTTTTGGCAAGTCCAGCAGGATTGATTGCACTTGGACTGGCAGCGGGAGTTGGTGTGTTGTTTGCTATGAAAAAGGGTATTGATGCTGCATCAACTAAAGGTGCTGGTGGAGCAAAGTTTAAACAAAAATTTGATGATCTTAAAGGTCCTTTAACGGAAGCTGGTATTACGGTGAAAGGAACGGGTAAAGATGAAAAATTTTATGTTGGAAAGTCAAATAGTAGAGGAAGAGGTCAAAAAACCGTAGAACAGGCAGGAACACCCGAACAAAAAGAAATCGTTGCAAATTATATTATAGAAAGAGATAGGGTGATAGGTATAAGAGATAATATGAGATCTGATATGGAATCTGCAGAAAAGAAATTGAGAGATGAGTCAGGTGGTGGTAGAGCTGGATCTAAAGCATTACAAGATTCAGGTGCGATTGGTGATGCAAAGGCAGAAATAAGATCGAAGTATGAATCACAAATTAATGGTGTAACAACATCTCCTAATATAAACTCAGTTCCTAAAAAAGTAAGTGTCTCCACACTTAATGAAGCACCTCCAAATATTGTGGATGCAACTACGAATGTAGGTGGTGGTTCAGTTGGAACGTCTGGTAGTGGAAATCTAGCATCTTCAGTTCCAAATATATCTGCATCAAATTCTGATAATAATTTCACATTATACTCACAAACTCAATACAATATTTTAGTATAATATGGCAGCATCAGCAGTTTTACAAATCGGAGCAAAAATAGCATCAAAGTCTGCAGGTGCAATGAAGGGTGTCGCTAAAAGTAGTAAGAGATTAACAAAGTCTGTGCAGAAAAATATTAAAATTAAGAAAAGACTGAGAGCAACCTCTGAAAGGTTTCAAAAACATAGAGAAGAGAAGAAAGAAAGACAGGAAAAAGAATCTCTCCTAGAACAAGAAAAATCTCAAAAAAGGGGGGAGCAGCAAAAATCAATGGGATCTGGAAGAGGACCATTAGAAAGGTTAATGGCACTTGTTCAAGCACTTTTAGTTGGATTTGTACTTAATAAATTACCTCAGATTATTGATTTTATCAAAAAAGTAATTAAAGTAATTCGTGATATTGTAGATAAATTTAAAGCATTTTTTGATGGTGTGGTTGGATTTTTTAAATCTATTGGTAAGGTTATTGGAAAAGCTTTCGATGTCATATCAAATTTAAATTTTAATGATATTGGAGATAAAATTAAGGGAGTATTTGGAAAACTAAAAGATGCATTTACTAATATAAAAGACAAACTTTTAGATGGTGTTAAGAGTTTTCTTGGATTAAAGAAGAAAAAAGTAAAAAAAGAAATAAATCGAGAGTTGACAGATAAAGATTTAAAGGATAAAGAACTTAAATCAAGTGTCAGTGATGTTCAAAAAACTATGGCATCAAAATCTGATGAATTTAATGATACAATAAAAACAATTGAAAAGGCAGGAACAGGTGTTGATATTGTCGGACCTGAAAATTCTAATTTAACTGAGCAAGTTCAATCAACTATCACCAAAGAAAGTGACGGAAAACCTACAAATTTAAAAATGGAAGGATCTTCTAGTGGTAAATCAGGTAGTGGTAAGTTTACCATTATAAGAGAGGATGGATCCACAACAACTGACTTTAGGGAAATTAAAGCAGCAAAAGAGGCATATCAGTTAAATATAAGTAAACCTAAAAAAACAGTGAGCACGACCACAATCACACCAGAGAGGAAATCTAAAAATACTGTAATGATTGTTGGAAACAAAGGTGGTCAGTTTCAATCACAAGGAGGAATGAGATCTAAAGGTAAAACTAAGATTATAGTTCAAAAAGATAACAGTATTAAAGATCAATTCGCCTTATCTCTATTTTAACATATGTCAGCATCAGAAGCATCCAGTTTTGAAGAACTCATACTTGAGTCAAATGATCAAGAAAGAACAGTTGATTTGAGATCAGGTGTTGTCAGTATTGATTATTATGAGGATATTCTCTCACCTACTGTGACTGCAAAAATAAGAGTCATAAACACAGGTGATAGTATTTCACCTAAAAATCCTCAAGATTCAAGTAAAGTTGATGGTGCGAAACAATCAATTTATAATGGACTTCCTCTAAGGGGTGGTGAGAGATTGTCGATGAAAATTATAGATCAAGGAGAAACACAAGCAGGATCAGAAAAAACTGGACTTGATTTTTCATCAGATCCTAAAAAATATTTGTTTGTATCAAGTATTACCCAAGTTCTTCAAGAAGAACAGAGAGAAAGTTTTTTACTTAATTTAGTATCAAGAGAAGCAATCACAAACGAAACTACTAGAGTGATGAAAAGATACAATGGAACAATTAGTAATTCTGTAAATAAAATATTGAAAGATGTTTTAGTGGTAGATGAATCTAGATATACTGTGGAAAATACAAGAGGATCTTATAATTTTGTTGGTAATCTTAGAAAACCTTTTTCAACATTAATATCATTAGCATCTAAATCAGTTCCTGATGTTTCAAAAAATGCGACAGCTGGATTTGTATTTTTTCAAACTCAAGATGGATTTAAATTCGCATCTATTGACTCTCTCATCAAAGAAAAGTCAAAGGCAACATATACCTATACAGATGTAAATGAAAGTTCAATAACTCGAAATAATGATTATAAAATTCTGCAGTATAGTGTAGACAAGAATCAAAATCTAATCGAAAATTTAAGGATGGGAACTTATTCATTTGTTAGATTGGCATTTAACCCTTTAAATTTTGTTTTTTCACAGACAAAATATAATTACGGGGCAAAAGAGGGTATAAAAAATCTTGGTAGAGATTTAGAGTTACCTAAAATATCTGATGATGCAACTCAGACATTAGATCAACTTCCGACAAGAGTTGTATCTCAAATTGTTGATGTCGGTGCAACAGTGGGTGTATCCACCGATACTAATTATTCTCCTGAAGAATATCAAGGACAAAATATTGTTAGATATAATTTACTAATGACACAAAGTTTAAGTATGACTGTTCCTTGCAATACAGATTTAAGAGCTGGAGATGTTATAACTTGTAGATTTCCTAAAATATCAAGAGAGGATTCTATTGAATTTGACCAAGAAACGGGTGGTAAATATTTAATAAAAGAATTATGTCATCATTTTGAGGCAAAAAGATCATTTACTTCTATGACATTAGTGAGAGATACATTTGGATTGACTGGAGACGAATCATGATAGACGAATCATTACTTAAAACTAATTTTGTAGGAAAGGATGGTTTCCGTTGGTGGGTAGGTCAAATTGCACCATCAGCAGCACAAGGGGAACAACTTGCACCAAAAAAAGGAAGTAAAACATGGGGTAATCGATTAAAGGTTCGTATCATGGGATATCATCCCTTTTCAAAGGCAGATTTGCCTGATGAAGATTTACCATGGGCTAATGTTATGCTTCCCTCTACATCAGGAACGGGAGGAGCAAATTTTGCAACATCTATCGAACTAAGACCAGGTGATGTTGTAATTGGATTTTTTCTTGATGGTGAAACCGCACAACAACCCATGATATTAGGATCTTTTGCAAGAACAAAAGATGTTGGAAAGGATTTACCCTCAGAATCAATTGGATTTATACCATTTACTGGATATAATGATAATATATCAGTTGTAAGTGGTACATTGAAAGAGGATGAATCTGGTGGCACAGACCCAGATTCACAAGAATCTCCTGTCACACGAAAAGTAGGTAAAGGTGAAGATAAAATATCAGCATCATCTACTTTTGGGAAGTCAGAAATACCTGCTGATGCTTGTGCAGATAATTTTATAGGAAAAGTATCTGCAAGTTTGGATAATTTACTATCAGTTGCGAGTGAAAGCACAGATTTTTTATCTGATGTTGCGAACGTAACTAAAAAAATACAAAATTTATCAAATAGTGCAGTGTCAACAATGATGGAATCTTTGTATTCAGGTATGATTCCTGAACTTCAGGGAGGATTGGATTCATTGTATAATAAAGTATATGGAACTGTATTTGCAGCCACTCAAAATAGTGGTCTTGCAAAAATTGCAGGTATTGAAGCACAAAAAGCACAAGTATCAAAAGTGAAATCACTTCAAGATGATCTTAACTGTTTGAGTGGTAAAGTCGTTAATGGATTAGGACAAACAATTCGAGATATGATTACATCAGCTGTTTTTGAAGTGGTGGATACTGGAACATGTATTACTGAACAATTAGCTGGTTCACTATTAAATGGAATTACAAATGATATATCATCAGCTCTTGATGCACCACTTGAAGGATTGAGTGATATTGTTCCAAAAAGTTTTAAAGTTCAAGATTTTCTTCGAAGTAGTTCTGACGTATTTAAATCGATTGGTGGAGTATTAGATTGTAATCAAAGTGATGGTAAATGTGTGGGTCAAGTCAAAAAATTTACTCTTGGATACGGTGCTGCTAGAACATTCGATTTACAGGATGCTTATGATAATGTTTTAAAAAATATGAATATTGCAGACACACTTGGTGCCGATAGTGGTCCTTTAACAAAACCAGACTGTGCGACTAAAACTTTTTGTGGACCTCCAACTGTCAGTTTCTTTGGTGGTGATGGTATTGGTGGATTGGGTCGAGTCATATTAGGTGGTATTGTAGATAATACAGAAGGATTATCTGATGTTACTGCGGATGTGAGTCGAACTGCAAGTATTATTGGTGTTGAGATTACAGATCCAGGTTCAACATACTTCACGACTCCTCCCGTTGTAAGTTTTGAAGATCCATGTAGACAAGGATATGGTGCAGTTGGAAGATCTATTATTGATTATGATCCAAATTCAAATACTTATGGTCAGATTATTGGTGTAGATATGATTTCTGATGGAGAAAATTATCCGAGTGCGAATACTGATGATGTTATAAATTCTGATGAAACTCCTGTTGGTGTTATTAGAACTAAAGTAATAGATGGTGGACAAGGATATATTGATGCGTTTGCAGATGGATATAATTTAACGATTGACAATGGTGTAATTATATCTGCGACTCCAATAAATAATGTTAGAATTACGGAAATACCTAAAATTGTTGTTTCTTCATCCACAGGTGTCGGTGCACTTATCAAACCAATAATAGGTAGATTACCTCTTACTCCACAAGGCGATATAATTCAAGTTATAGATTGTGTAGGACCAGAAACTAATCAAATTGTGGGATATGTAAACGGTAAACCATATTACGGTCCTTATCATTTCCACCCTAAAACTGGTGAAAAAATGGTAGGTGCAGTTCACACTTCAGTGCCACATGAAATAATTTATGACACACCAGAGCAAAGTTTCACACCATCTGTTATAGGTGTCGCATCAACCACCACACAAGTAGACACTACAACGGATCAACCAACTATAACTCCAACATCAACTATGACAAATAATACATCAACGACTCCACCACCAAGCACTCCTCCACCAAGCACTCCTCCATCAGGTGGTGGTGGATATGGAGGTGGTTACTAATGGCAGAAAAATCAAATCAAAATTGGGAAGCAAGAAGGATTGATAGTAAAGGTCCTAAGTTTCGACTTGATGTGAATAATCCACAGATGGGATCTGATGGTCCAAATACATATTTACAATATGCTGTTACAGATAATAAGGACAAACAGTTTTCTGCTTTAAGTGAATCTGGAGTTTATCGACTTCATAATGAAAGAACAATTGAGGTGGTTGCAGGATCTAAGAATAGTGGAAGTGATACTTCTGTTAAAATTAGTTCAGTTGAGGGAGATATTACAATAACCGTGATGGGTAATGGTCAGGTAAAAATTGCTGGAGGAAGTGTAATTGTTCAGGCAGACGAAGATATTGATTTAAAAGCTGGTCGAAACATAACTTTAAACGCTGCATCAACAGTGACTTTGAAAGGAACAAAGGTACAGGCAAAAGGTCTTATTGGCAATTTGATTGAGAAAACTGCTGGTGGTTTTTTACAGAGAGTATTTAAAGGTAGTTATGTTGGTGAGGATTATCTTAAAAATCCTCCTGCAGGTGATAAATTTATATCTGGACCAGTTGTTTCTGGAACTGGAGATGTACCAGATTTAGGTAGATAGTGTAAATTATGAATATTAGCACAGTTGGAGACTCATTAGATACACCAATCATTAGTTATACTCCAAATGCAATTGATGAGTATGTGGTTATTGTAAATTTACCAGAAGATTGGGAGATAGTTCATAATTATATTATTAATGAAAATGAAATTGATGGAATACCCAATCGAAAGGTAAACTGTTCAAACATTCAAGAATTTTCATTAAGAACTGCCATATATGAGATGAGTGTTGCAGAGTCAGAAATTCTCAAAACACATGATAGAGTTGAAAGTGTAGAATTAAATCCTGATAAGTATCCACAACCAGAATCTCAACATACTGCAAGATTTGGAAATGTTGTTGCTTTCCCAAAACCATTATTACCAGGTGGTATAGGTAACTTTACTCCTGGATATACAAATAATGTTCGTTCAAATTGGTCTATGTTATTTGTAAGTGATCCAGACAGTAAACCATATCAAGGAGTTGGTATTACTACAACAAACACTGTAGATCGTGATATAAATTACACTGTTACTGGAAATAATGTAGATGCTGTAATAATTGACAACGGTATAGGAATTCTTCACCCAGAATTTATTAGTGGTAGTACATATAGAGTATTTGATGTGATTCTTGATGGTCCTTACAAAGCAGATCCAACAGCTTTTAGTGGATATACAACAACAGTAACTATAGATGGTGTCAATATTGGAACTCGTGCTCAAGAGGCAAGAGCAAGAGAATGGTGGTCAAATACATCTATAAGATCAGCTGCGTTTCAAAGTCTTGGAACAGTAACAATTAATTCGAATTACACAAGAATACATGCACATAGTAAAAATGGATCAAATTCAATGAATGGATCACATGGCACATCTTGTGCATCGCAAATTGGTGGTAAGAATTTTGGACTTGCATTTCAATGTAATCTCTGGAATGTTAGAATTTCATTTGGTAGTGATCCTGCATTCTTAAGTGCGGCCACTGCATTAAATGCTTGTGCAATATTTCACAATGCAAAAAAAGCAGCATCAAACGATCCTGATCCAACCATAATCAATAATAGTTATGGTGGAGGCACTTCAACTGAAAATACAAATGGCACAACTTATTATCATTCTTTTAGGGGAAGTAATACAACGTATACGGGTAATGGTAGTAACATAAATCCACCATCAAATTCAGGTGCTTGTCGTAATCACAAATATATTTCTGCTAATAGAAATGATGGTAATGGATCAGGTATCTATTCTTTTGCTGGAACTGGTCAGTATCCGACTCGAAATTCTTCTACTAGTAGTGCTGCAGAAAATGCGATCGCTGCAGGATGTATAATGGTTGCCTCGGCAGGAAATTCAAATCAAAAATTATCAGATAAAAATGATGTTGATTTTGATAACAAATATTATGATACTGATAGCACATATTCGTCTGGTGATTTTATCAATCGTGTTGGAGGAGTTCAACAAGGATTTTCAGGTGATCATGATATAGGTAAGGGGACAATTCGAGTGGGTGCAATAGATTGTGCTGTTGAACCAGCAGATGAAAAGCAAGGTGCCACAAAATATTCCATAAGAAAAACAGCTTATTCTGCAAATGGTCCGATGGTTGATATATTTGCACCTGCAGAACAATCATTGGCTGCAGGATATGCGAATAGTGAAGATTATCAAAGACAAGATAATTCAAGTTTTTATGATACATTTTTTGGTGGTACAAGTTCTGCAAGTCCTAATGTTTGCTCTTTAATTGCAATTTATTTACAAAACAACAGAACAGCAACACAAAGTTCAATCAGAACATGGTTGACAGGCACGGCATGTAAAAATAATTTAATGTCTGACCCATACAGTGGAATAAACGACACAGGATATTGGTCTTTAGGATACAATGCAGCAACCGATGAAGCATCAATTCCAAATACATCCTATAATTTTCGTGGCAACGGTAATTTGAGAGGGGCATCAAATCGTGTTTTGTTTAATCCTCTTACAGGAGATGGAGAGGCAGAAGAAGGGGAAGGTGAATCTCCTACCGTTGACGGAGAATATTCTGTGAGATTTTTAGGTAATGGATTATCTTTTGGTGGTCAACTCGTTATTAAGTAATAACAACATAAATAACTAAAAATATCAATGGCAGATAAAAGTTTTAATGTAAATAAACTGAATATTATTAGTAGTACAAACTTAACTGACGTTGAAGCAAGTATTGATAATTTGTGTGTGGGAGATTAAAATATGTCAAATATATCTGTAACTGGTAATGAGGCACAATTTAATGAAAATGTAACTTTTCTGAAAGATGTTGATATTAGGGGATCTTTAACAGTTCCTGAAATTAATTCATCTAGTCTTTCAATCACTGGTATTGCTACATTTACAAGTCAAGTTACTTTTAATCAAGGTTTATCATTTCCTGATTTAGAAGTTAGAGATTTTTTAAAAGTAGGTATAGGTGGAACAGTATTAAGTGTAAATTCACTTTTAAATCCTGGTAAAATTGGTATTGGGACTACAACACCAACAGAATTACTTGATGTATTTGGAAAAGCAAAGATAAAAGATTTAGAGTTAGAAACTCTTTTAGTCACGGGTATATCAACATTAACTGGTATCACAACTCAAAAAAGCACTTTATTTACAAAGCAATTAAGTTCTGCTGGAGTTTCTACATTTTTTAATACCATAAATGTTAAAACCGCTGGAGGTAGTGAAATTGAAGATGCCAGCGGAACTCTTGATATAAGATCAAATGTAATTACTTTAACAAATCAATCTGACAACCAAAATTACGCAGTATTTACAAACAGTGCAGGTGTAGAATTATTACATGCAAATTATAAAAAATTCGAAACAAGTAGTAATGGTGTTATATCTTCAGGTGATTTAATTGTAAATGATGTTGGTATTCGAACATCAGCAGTTGGACTTGGAACCGATGTAATACAACCTGTATCATTATCAGAGTTTGATGAAAGTGGTCAAGGATCTTTAAGACTCGTTGTTGATGGTAGTGTTTCAATTTCAAGAAACATCTATGATAGTTCGGGAACACCTGGAGAACCTAACTATTTTTTAAAAAGAACTGGAACTGGTATTCGATGGACACAAATTGCACCAGGACAGGGAGATGGAATTGAAATAGAGAATGAAGGTCAGTCAGTTCCTGTTGCTGGAGTTGCTCAAACTTTTACATCGATTAATTTTGCACAGGAAAACAGTTTTGGTATTGGAGTTGATAATGTAACTGCAACTGCTGCAAATGCTGTTTCTGGAACTGGTTTAGCTACTGTATTTACTTCTGATTTTTGGGGAGTTGAAGAGGGACACGTAGGAGTAGATACTGGCATTTACAGAATGACAAATGTTGGTATTGGAAGTTCTGCTCCAAGTGTTAAATTAGATGTAATTGGAAATACAAAGTTAGTAGGAACTTTAAGTGTTGATCAAACTGCCACATTCGAAGGAAATATAGTTGCAAAACAAAATTTAGATGTAGATGGAAGAACCGAATTAGATACCACTAATATTAGTGAAACTCTTAACGTCACAGGTATCTCAACATTTGTTAGTGAGGTTGGTATAAATTCTAATCTAAATGTACAACATAATTTAGATGTAGACGGTATAACAGATTTAGATGTTTTAAATGTTTCTGAAACTGCTACATTCAGTGGAAATATAGTCGCAAATGAAGATTTAGATGTAGATGGTCACACAGAATTAGATGATGTAAATGTATCTGGTTTTTCAACATTTGGTAGTGCGGTTGATGTAAATGATGATTTAGATGTAGATGGAAGAACCGAATTAGATACCACTAATATTAGTGAAACACTTCGAGTGGGTGGAATATCTACTTTTGTAGGTGTATCTACATTTAACAATCAGATATTTACAAATAAAATATCAAATTCAGGTATAATAACCTCAAATATGATTCATCTGACAGGTGGATCATTTACTGCTCCACATCCAAGTGGAGAAACAAAAACTGATAGTGCAATTATTGTAAATGAAAACTTTGGTATTTATTCATTGGAAGTTGCTGGTGGAGGTAATGATAATAGATATTTAAGATCAGTAATACAGAAAGATACTGATGTTATATCAATAGGTCAGACAAATACTGCACTTATTTCTGGGATAAACATATTACCAGGTAACCTTGGAACTGTAAGTATTGGATATAGTGGTGCAGTTAGTCTGATAGGAGTATCTCAAGATGGAACTACTGCCAATATAGAGAAATTAAGAACTGTTGGATCTGGAATTACAGTTTTTGGAAATCTTGAATCACAAACTTTAAATATTACAGGTTTATCAACATTTGGTGGTGAGGTTGGTATAAATTCTAATCTAACTGTACAACATAATTTAGATGTAGACGGAAGAACTGAATTAGATATTACCAATATTAGTGAAACTCTCAACGTCACAGGTCTTTCAACATTTAATGATAATGTTAGATTAATAAATGATAAACAATTAATATTTGGAACATCAGACGGACTAGAGATATATCATAATGGTGATTCATATATCACAGCAGAAACTGGTCATTTATACATTCAACAGACGAATACTGACAAGGATATTAAAATACAAGGCACAAATGGAACAGAAGGTATCATAGTTAAGGGTGACAGTCCACATAATGTTAAATTACATTCTTCAGGAAACCTTATATTAGAAACAAATAATAGTGGTGTTGATATAACTGGTATTGTAACTGCTACTCAGGCAGATATTGGTACTGGAGGATTAGACGTAGATGGAAGAACTGAGTTAGATACCACTAATATTAGTGAAACTCTTAATGTCACAGGTATCTCAACATTCAGTAGTACGGTTGATTTTGATAGCACGATTAAAGATCGTAATGATGACGTTGGTACTACAGTTGCTGAGAATCTCTCAAATGACATAACTAATGCTTTTTATAATGCGACAACTGGTATCACGACAATTTTCATTGCTAATCATGGTTTTGCAAATGGTGATTCGATTAAAATTCCAGATGGAACATTAACATTTCAGTGTGATTACAAGGGTGTAACTGGTAGTCAATCATATCCAAGATCAAAAGATCCAAATAGTGGTAAATGGTTAGTTATATCTAATGTTCAAACAGATCAATTTGAAGTTAATTTAGGAGATGGTGGTGTATCTGCTGGAGTTGCACATACATTTGTATCAGGTGGTGGTGTAATTCATTCATCTGGATTATATGTCAAAGATGATTATCGTTTAGCATCAGTCGGAACTGGTGTATCATGGAGACCATCTGGAGTTCAAACTAAAAGAACAATATGGGTTTCTAAAAGTGGATCTGATAATAATAGTGGATTACTTGAGGGTGATGCAAAAGCAACTGTTGGTGCTGCAGCATCGATAGCAGTTGAGACTGATACAATCAAGATTAGACCTGGTGTTTATGAAGAAGATAATCCAATTGGATTAAGAACAGATGTATCAGTAACAGGAGAGGATCTTCGTTTAGTTATAATTAAACCAAAAAATAAAAATAAAGATGTTTTTCATGTCAGAAGAGGATGTCTTGTTGAGAATTTGAACTTTGGTGGATCAAATGTAGGAGTTGCTTATGATGGATCAGCATGCGTTGCGTTTCCACCACCATCAGGTGGTGGACATGGTGCAGTTAGTGGTTACAAAGAACCTGGACCTGCAACTGAAGGTCCAAGTGGAAGATGGAGATCACCATACGTAAGAAACTGTACAAACTTCATGACCAGTAGTATTGGAATGAAAATAGATGGAAATCACGCTACTGCATCTACCATAGGTGCTGATTTAAAATCGATGGTATGTGATTCTTTTACACAATATAATGAGAATGGTATTGGTGTATCATTAACAAATGATGCTTATGCACAATTAGTTTCAATATTTACTATTAACTGTGATATTGGTATTTTTGCAGGATCTGGTGCACAGTGTGACCTTACGAACTCAAACTCATCTTTTGGTAATTTTGGTTTAGTGGCAGTTGGATTAGGATCAACTCAGTTCACAGGAATTGTAAGTAATACGAATACGGCAAACGAACTTATACTCAGTACTTCAGCTGATAGTCAAGATACTGTTGTTTGTGCAAATGTTAAAGATGATTCTGATGGAAATAACACGATGCCTTTCACTGGAGCAGTTCGAAGACCATTTGATGGACAAGCATTATACTTTAAAATTGATTTGGATAATTATCCAGACACTGTGGGAAGTGGAAGAATTACAGCTCCACTTCGACAGTTGAGATCTATAAATTTAATTGAAGGTGCTGATGCAAGTGGATATAGTGCTTTTGATCCACCGAGTGTTTTAATAAGAGATGCTGATGGAGAACTTGAACCAAAAGGACCACAAGGAATTATCGCTGAGGCTACAGCAACAGTGAGTCCAACTGGAAACATAACTGCAATTAATGTGGTGGCACAGGGTAGAAATTATCTCTCAACTCAAAATATAGTTGTAGATATTGAAGGTGAAACTGGAATTGCCACTGCTGTCATGGAGCCAATATATTTTACAGTTGAATCGGCAACTCAAACAGAAAATCCAAGTGGAATAACCACAATAACTTTTAATGAATTTGTTCCTTATGAGTTGTTTCCAGATGATCCATTTACACTTCAAAGAATTAGTCGAGTCTTAACAAGTTCCCATTCATTTGAATATGTTGGTACGGGTACAGATATAAATATAGCGACACCCCTACAAGGTGCAATTCCTATAAAAGAGAATGAAATTGTAGCAAAAGATGGAGCACAAATTCCATTTACATCAACCGATCAAAAAGGTAACTTTGATATTGGTTCAGGATTACAAATAAATCAAACAACTGCAACAATTTCAGGAAGAGACTTTAGTAGATCATTGCAAGCAGAAGTTACACCATTAATACTAGCATTAAGATAATATGGCAATCGCACCACTAAATAAATTTTTGACAATTGCAGTTCCAGTTGCTCCAGGACAACAGGAATTGTATAAGGCTCCAGTTGGAACATCTGCGATTGTTTTGTTTGCACAGGTCGCAAATGTTGGGGTGAATACTTTTCCAACTGTAACATTTACACATCGAAGAACAAGTGTTGCTACAAGAACAGTAGGAAATGTCAGAAATAATAGAATTATAAAGGATGGTGAAATACCTCCAAATGACTCACTTATTTTAATTGATGGTAGACTTGTTCTTCAAAGAAATGCTATTTTGTCAGATTCAATTGTCATCAGTGGTGAACAAACAGGTATAACAACAATTAATGATGTTAAGTATGATCATATTACAGGTTTAACTACAGTTACGACTCAAGATCCACATAACTTTAGTGTGAATGATGAGATTACAATGGCAGGAATTGCTTTTACATGTGATTCCACAGCAGGTATAACAAGTTCAATATTTCCTGCACCGCAGGTTGCATTTACAGTTAATAAAGTTGGTGCTGGATCCACCAATTTTGAGACAAATACAGGTATTGTAAAAACATTACCTCATACTTTTAGACCATCTCTTCATGATTTTATTCGTGCGGAAAAAGATGCAATTACAGTTACGTCTGGTGATCAGAATGGTAACAAAATACAAGTTGTAAAGGGAACAACTTATGATTCTGTGACAGGAATTCTCTCTGTAACTGCAGCTGCACCACATAATCTTGTAACTGGAAATACAATTCAATTTACAAATGAGTCACTTGTTTTTAAATGTTCACAAGATAATTTTTTTAAAGAAAAAAAATATCCTCGAAGCACTGATCCAGCAGCAAATGGAAATAATATAGGTGTAACAACTTTTGTAGGCATTGCGAATACCTTTACAGTTAATGTTGGAGTAACAACAACGGGTGGATTAGTCGGACCACTTCAGATGGAATTTATCTGTAGTATCCTAGAGAACAGTACATCATAATATGCCAAAGTATTTAAGTGGAAGGGTCAAAAGAACTCCACAAGGTTCATTAACAACTGACAGGTATCAATACCTTGGATTAGAACAGGCAGAACCTAATTTAGGTGATCCACCAGAATTAGATGCAGTTCCTGGTGGACAACAATATCAAGTTGTTTCATTAATTGATCGACCTGGTGAAAGGTTTTGGGTTCCAATTGGAGGGGGAATACAACCAGGATCTGTAACTATTAGAGATGAAGGGTTAATTGTTCCGAGAACAGATGCAAATCCAAATTTAGGTATTAGTAGCATTACTGATATAAACTTTATTGGATCTGCTGTCACTGCTGTTGGTAGTATTAATAATGATGGATCACCTGGCACTGCTGTTACTGTTACTATTTCCCCACCAGGTGACAATCATGGAGTTCTATTCAATAATGATGGTGAATTTGCAACTTCTCCATTTTTTACTTTTGATAATACAACAGGAATAGGTTCAGTAGGTATTGGAACCTCAACACCCACGCAGAATTTGCATGTTGTAGGAAATATAAAATTAGATAAAACAATATATGGAGAGGATAATCAACCAGGTAATACTGGTAATTTTTTAGTAAAAACTGCAACAGGTGGAGTTAAGTGGATTAGTTCAGGATCTGTAACATCTGGTGCAGGTGGAACGATAACACAAATTCAGTTTCATGATAATACAGGTTTAGTTGGTGGTGCAAGTAATTTTGTCTTTGATTCAACGAATAGTAGAATTGGTATAGGTTCAACTCAACCCGATAGATTATTAGATGTTCTTGGTGACTCACGATTTACTGGTGTAACAACTTTTGCTGGAATTACAACTGTCACTGGTAATACTTTATTCACAAAACAATTAAACGTTGCTGGTGTCTCAACATTTAATGATGATGTAACCTTTACGGGTGCAAATTATAACCTATTATGGGATAAAGCACAAGATTCATTAGAATTTAAGGATGAAACCAAAGCTACCTTTGGTAATGGTAGAGATTTACAAATATCACATACTAATAGTCTTGCTGATCAAAATGATTCTAATGGAGATTCGATTGTTGATGGTTGGACTTCATATATCCATGAGAATGGAACAGGTGCATTAGTATTTAAGACAGATGGTGGACCTGGAGAAGGAGCATATCAATTCTTTGATGCGAGTTGGAGACCAATACTAAAATTATTCAGTGGTAATAATGCTAGGGCTGCTCTATATCAAGGTGGAACAGAAAGATTAATTACTACTACTGATGGAATTGATGTAACTGGCCATACAGAAACAGATACATTAAATGTATCTGGTGATGTTGGTATCGGAACTACAAATCCGACAGCATCAAATATTGAATCTGCCCTTGAAAGTAATACAAAAGTTCTTGCCGTTGGTATACTCACTGCAAATCAAATATATGGAAATATCACTGCTGTTCAGCAGTCAATAGATATTACGACTTTAAATGTCTCTGGAGTTACATCAACAAAAAATTTATTTGTTACTGGAATAGCCACTTTTGAGCAAGGTGTATCAATTGGTGGTACATTAACATATGAAGACGTAACAAATATTGATTCAATTGGTATTATAACTGCACGACAAGGAATTCATGTTGGTGCTGGTTTATCTGTTGTTGGTATCTCAACATTTAATGATGATATTTTTATAGGAACTGGTGTAACAGTCGGATTTGGAACAACAGCTTACTTTAGAGATAATGCAAAATTAGTTTTTGGAACAGATCAAGATTTAGAAATATATCATTCAGGTGGAAATAGTTTCGTAAAAAATACCACAGCTGGTTCTTTATTAATTCAGGGAGATAATATTGATTTAAGACCTGGTTCTGGTGATACTGGTGAGGTAATGTTACGTGCAACCAGAAATGCTGGTGTTGAAATTAGACATGATAATACAAAACGATTTGCCACATCTGGAATTGGTGCCAGTGTTTATGGTCAGTTGGATGTAACTGACATTTTTGCATCTGGTGATGTTGGTATTGGAACCACTAATCCATCACAAAAATTAGAAATTTATGATGGAAGAGTAGTAGTTAGAAATATAACAGATGATGCTGCTAAAATTGTATTGAGAGATGATAGTGGTTCATATAATCATTATCAGATAAGAAATGAAGGTGGTGCTTTTAAAATTCGTAATTCGGGTGCTAGTCCTCAATATGATGCTATGACCATCACATCAGGTGGTAATCTTGGTATCGGAACTAGTGGTGCATATGCAAAATTAGAAATTGGAGTTGGAAATGAAACTAATAGTGACACTGAATATTATGGTGAGGATTTTGCCATAGCAGTACGAGCAAATAGAGGGAACAATGCAGGTGATGAAGGAAATGGTATTGTTTTTGTACAAAAATGGGATGCTGCTAGTCCGCATTTGGTAAGAACTGGTGCAATACTTGGTTATAAGGAAAGTGGTACTGGTAATTTTGGTGGAGGTTTAATATTTAAGACACAGGAGCACGGTGCTAGTCCAATGTCTGAAAAACTTCGCATTACAAAAGATGGTAAAGTTGGCATCGGAACTAATGGTCCAGATGGTAAATTACATGTATTTAAAGGTTCTGCTGGTAACGTAACTGCTGACAGTGATGCAAATGATATTGTAATCGAATCGGATACAGATCCTGGTGTTTCTTTCTTATCTCCAAATAATGAACAAGCAAGAATAAAATTTGCTGATCCTGATGACACTGATGTTGGTGCGATTACTTATGATCATGCTAGTGATACACTCTCTTTGATAGCAGGTGGAACCACTGTCATTGGTATTGGATCAACGAATACAACCATTGAAGGAAATTTGGATGTTAATGGAAATATAACATATAGCACCATGGCAGATGTAAATTCAGTTGGAGTCATCACGGCTCAAAGTGGAATTCATGTGACTGGAGCTGGAGTATCAGTGGTTGGTGTATCTACATTTTTTGATGATTTGCATATCTTAGGATCGGTTGGTATCGGAACTGATTTAACTACCTCCCCATCATCCACTTTAACCGTATCACCTTTTAACTCAACTCAAGGTCGTAATATTTCAATTTATACAAATGGTACAGTTGGTAATAAAGCAGGTCTACTTTTTAATGCCACTCCAGGAACTGGAAACCTAGCAGAAATTCAAGTAGAATACAAAGGAACCAATGAAGGTGAATTAGTTTTAAGCACTTCGATGCAGAAACGACTTACTATCAATAAGGATGGTCAAGTTGGTATTGGAACCACTAATCTAAATGATGGATTTACTTCAACTCCTGAAAATTTTTCTCCTAAACTTTACGTTCTTGGAGACATAGTAGCAAGAGGAGGATCAAACTACACACTTTTACATGGTGGATCACTTGAATTAATTCGTGATACGAGTAATGCTTTTATTGATTTTAAGACATCCACAAGTGAAGATCTTGATTGTCGTATTGGTGCTACTGGTGCCAATGGATTAGTATTTACCACTGGAGGATCGAATGATAGTCTTACCATCACATCTAATGGAGATGTTGGTATCGGAAGTAGTGGAAAATTAACAATTCAACCAAATCCAAATCCTACTTTTGGTGTATCCGAAGCAATTAGAATAGATCAAAATAATGCCACAGACGATAGAGCGTTGCAAGTTTTTGAATTTGAAAATTCATTAGCTAGGCATCATGCACTTACTCATAATCTCAGAGTTTACAGATACTCTGCATCAGCATATGGATACACACAGGGTAAGTATAGTGGATCTCAAATGCATGAATATGCTGGAGGAACATATAAAATATTTACTAATCCACAAGCTTCTGTTGGAAATGCACAAGATATTGTTCCAACAGAAAGATTTAGATTAACATCATCTGGTGACGTTGGTATTGGAACTATTAATCCTACTGGCAGCAACGCTGTTGTGGATAATAATGCAACATTGGCAGTTGGTATTCTAACTGCTAGAAAAATTTTTGGAACCTCAATTGTTCCTGATGGTGACTTACTCGTTGATGGTAATTTTAAGGTTACTGGTGTAAGTACTTTTGTTGGTGTTACAACTTTTGGTAATGTTGGAATAGGTGGATTACTTCCTGACGATTTTATTACAAATAAATTTGTTGTTGGTGATGGTGGTGGTAGTCGTGGAATGACCATCTATAGTGATGGAACTTTAGGGCAGATATATTTTGCAGATGGAAATTCAGGAGACGATAGAAAGAGAGGAGGAATAGTTTATGATCATTCTGAAAATGAGTTAAAATTCTCTGTAAATGCAGTTGAAAAATTCATTATTGACTCAGATGGTGATGTCGGTATCGGAACTGTCGATCCAACATCAAAATTTGATGTTCATATGAGTGATAAATCTGGAGTAAATTTTTTAAATATTTCTAATAATTCTGCAATAGATCTCAAAGCTAATCAGGTTGAGTCTTGTGGTCGTATTCAGGTATCTGAATCAGTTGGTGGTGGAGTAATGATATTATCCACCAAAAATACTAGTGGAAGTATAACAGAAAGACTTCGCATCAACACAAATGGTGATGTAACAACGACTGGTGATGCTTCTTTCACCATAGCAAACGCAGGATTTACAGCAAGAAAGGGTGACTCTGTTAGTATAACAAGGGCAAGTGGAACACCTCTTGAAATAAATCGAACTACTGATGATGGAGAATTAATTAAATTCTATCAAGATGGTGCAGAAAGAGCAAATATATCAATTGCTGGAACTGATTTAGTATTAGGACTTACAACTGAAAGATTCCGTATCAATTCTACTGGTGCAAAAGTCACTGGTAATCTTGTGGTTGATGGTTCATTAACATATGAGGACGTAACTAATATAGAAACAGTTGGTATAATCACAACTAGTGGTGGTATTGACGTAACTGGTGGTGGTATTGATGTAACCAATTCTTCAGGTATAAGAGTATCAGGAATTTCAACATTTTATGATAATGTTAATTTCCAAGATAGAGTTCTTGTTGGAAGAGAAGTTGGAACTGCGATACAGGGAGTAGTGGGTCATGCTGATCAGCAATTACAAGTCGTGGGCACAGGATTTTCATGTGGAATTTCAATTATTAGATATTCAAATGATACAGGTTCAGGATCTTTGATTTTTGCTAAATCAAAAAGTCCAACGATAGGCACCAATACTGCAACTCAATTCGGTGATTCTCTTGGACAGATTCTATTCAATGCCGCCGACTCATCAGCAGGTGGTGGTGACCTGTCAAATACAGGTGCAAAAATTAAAGCTGAAGTAACGGGTACTGTATCTCCTGGCGCGGAGGCTGATATACCCACCTCACTGATTTTTGAAACGTCTGATAATGACACAGCTTTACATCTAGAAAGAATGAGGATCCGTCATGATGGACTAATCGGAATGGGGGGAACGGATAGAGCAATAGGTCACAATTCACAATACAGTAGATTGATAGTGTGTGGAAATAATGATTCTACATCAGGATATGGTGTTTTAACCATACAAGCACAATCTACTGTTCTTCATGAGTCTACAATTGGAACTCTTGTTTTTGCTGATCGTAGAGGAGATTTTGCAAATATCACTGCGTTTACTGACAATACTACGGGTGGAAGTGATTTTCCTGGACGTTTGTCGTTTGCAACAACACCTGATGGTGCCACTGTTCCAACAAATAAACTTACCATATTATCAGGTGGTAATGTTGGTATTGGAAGTGAAATTCCACAATATAAATTGGAGGTTGCTGGAACCGTCGCAGCGACTAATTTTGATTCACTTTCAGATCGAAAAGTCAAAACAAATATTCAAATTATTCAAGATCCAATTGAAAAAATTAAAAAGATTGATGGTGTATCATTTAATTGGAAGTCAGACAATAAACCATCTCTTGGTGTAATTGCTGATAATGTTCAAAGTGTATTACCAGAAATTGTAAGTAATAATGATCCAAAATCTGTAAATTATAATGGACTGATTGGATTATTGATTGAGGTTGTTAAAGACCAACAGAAACAAATTGAAGAATTGAGAGGTCTTATTGATAAATAAAAGAAATTACCCAGTGGAAACACGAAGACGGTAGATGGCAATTAAAATATCAGGCTCAACTATCATAGATGATACTAGAGCCATAGTAAATGCAGATAAAATAGGTATCGGTCAAACCACCCCAAGGTATGATCTAGAAATTTTTAGTACAGGAACTCCCACTGGAATCGCAGTTAGTGCAACCTCTACTCAGACTACAGATACAAATAAAGCAATATCAATTTTTAATAACAGTAGTACATTAGCTTTTTCAGCAAGTTATAAGGGAAGAGTTGATGCATCAGAATATTATGGAACATTTAAAGGTAGTATTGATCCTGGTGTTTCAATTGATAAAGCAAATACTATTAACATAACTGATGATACAACAGATTCAGGAACTCATTATGTTGGTTTTGTTACTGCAACTGATGGTTATGCTGGTGTAGAAGTTGATAGCACAGGTTTAGTTTATAAGGATGGTAAACTTGGTATCGGAACTCACAATCCTACTTCTGAACTCACAGTTCGGGGAACAATTCTCAAAACTCGTGGTGATTCAGGTATTGGATTAGTTTATCTTGAAAATGATGGGTCATTTAATGGACAGATAGCAATTAATCAGAATGCTGGAGTAACGAAAGTAAAATTAAGTTCTTCTGGATCTTCATATTTTACTGGTGGTAATCTTGGTATCGGAACTCCTGATCCTCAACAAAAAGTTCATTTAACAGCAACAAGTGGTGATGGTTATTTCAGAGCAGATACTAATGTTAATGGTGGATTGAAGTTATTTGTTCAGGGAACTGAAAGAGGTGTTTTTGCAAACGATAGTGCATTTAGTGGATCTATCACTAATCTTGGTATAGCTGCTAAAGGTGATATGGTTTTTAGAACTGGTACTTCTTCATATACCGAAAGACTTCGCATCACAGGTATTGGTTCGGTTGGTATCGGAACTGATCTGATTGAAGCACCTTTACATGTCGCAGGTGCAAATAGTAAAGGTATAGTTGCACTGTTTGGTGCAAAAGATTTTGTTGATAATGTTAATTATAATTATGATGATGCGACCATTGGTTTACAAGGTGAAAATCCTTCAGGAACATATCAAGGAGCAGGAGTTCAATATATTACTCGTAATCCAGCATTAACTAATTGGCATCACGGTTATACAACATTTGATAGAGCAGGAGATTTTCATGTTGGTCTTGGTGGACTTGGAACTACAAAGGCAACGGATAAAATTACGATTTTGTCAGGGGGTAAAGTTGGTGTCGGAACTACAAATCCTACCTCACAACTTCAAGTTTATAGAGCAACTCAATTTGCAAGTAATCCAATAATTCAGGCAAGATCTAATAATGGAAGCACCAACGAATTAAAATTTGAAATCGATGGTGACGGTAGGGCTTATTTTAATGGTAAAGTCGGTATCGGAATTACAAATCCTACAGGTATTTTTGATATAAGAGAAGATAATAATCCTCAACTTACTCTTCGTTCTGCTAGTCATGCTGATAATGGAGGAGGAAGACTAAACTTTGCTGTTGGTGTTTCTGCTGCACCTGTTGATGGTAATACCATGTGCTCCATAGCTTCAACTATTCATTCTACTACTGGTGGAACTTTGAAGGGAGATATGAAGTTCTATACTAATGGTGGTGATGATTTAGTAGAAAGAATGATCATCAAAGACACTGGTAAAGTCGGTATCGGAACTAATGATCCACAGAAAAAACTGGAAGTTTATGACGGAGACATTTACTTAAATTCCACAGATAAAAAGATATTTTTAACTAGTGATTATGATCAATACATTACTGCTAATGCTGCTTCTAATTACTTAGTTTTAGGTACAGGAAATGATGAAAGAGTTCGCATCAACTCTGATGGTGATTTATTAAGAGGTGGAACTGGACAAGATATTGGAGCAAGTGATGCTAAGTGGGATAACATATACGCTGAAACAGTTCATGCAAATATACAAGGAACTATAACTCCAACTGGAAGTCTAACGATAACAGACGATTTAACTGTAAATGGAAATACAACTTTAGGTAATGAGACTGCAGATTCTCTTACTGTAAACGCATCATCAAGATTCATTGGTGTTACAACTTTTATAAATGATGAGGGAATTTTTATAAAATCAAGTTCTAATGGTCCGACCAATGGTGCTCAAATTAAATTTAGTGACTATGCAGGTGGTAATTATGCTCAAATAGGTCACATCAAATATAAACATAGTGATGGAGATGTTTCACCAGGCACTAATGAAGGATTTATAATTGGAGGAAGTGAAACTCTTTCAGTTGTTAAAGTTGAAGGTCGTGTACTCATAGATGAAAAAGTTGGTATCGGAACTATTACACCTGATGAAGCACTTGATGTAAATGGTGCAATAAGATTAAGAGGAAATAATCAAACAACATATGCTGCAGTATTAAAAGCAAATTATGATTCTACTCACACCTTATCTCTTGAATCGTATCATAATAGTGGTACTGCATTTGAAGTTATTGGAACTCATGCTGATGGTGGTGGTGCAAACGTAAGAGTTGCTATTGCTAAAGGTGGTCAGAAGGTTGGTATCGGAACTGATAATCCAGGTACTAATCTCCATGTAAAAGGAACAGGAACAGATATTTTAAAAATTGAATCTACTGATGCTGGTACTCAAGGAACGAATTTAGTTTTACAGCATAGTCCTGGTGCAGGAAATATGGCTGATAATGATGTTATTAGTTTACTTCAATTTGCTGGTGTAGATGATAGTAATAATCCTCTTATATACTCTTCAATTCGAGCAGTCGCAACTGATGTTTCTAATAATTCTGAGAAGGGTGATTTAACATTCTTTACTCGTAATGGTTCTGATTTCTTAGAAAAACTTCGCATCACATCAGCTGGTAATGTTGGTATCAATGAAACTGCACCATCAGAAAAATTACAAATAGACGGTGATATTCTGTTAGGTGGACAGGCAAATTCAAGTGAAAGTAATTACGCAATCAAATTTGAATATAATAATCATCAATTCGCAAAGATTGTTGGTGATGGAAGAGATAGCACTGGATATGGAGATATAGATTTTTATACTTCAACTGGTAGTGGTGTAAGTAACCTTACTCAAAGAATGACCATCCGTGCAGACGGTAAAGTTGGTATCGGAAGTACAATTCCAACAGGAAAATTAGATGTTACAGATGGCACAACAGGAATTTCTTTTACTAAAACAAGCCAGAATCCTCATATTGATTTTAAAGCAAATAATGTTACTGAAGCGGGTAAAATAAAAGTATCAGAATCATCTGGTGGTGGAGTTTTACAACTCTCTACCAAAAATACTAGTGGTACTTCTAAAGAAAGACTTACCATCGATGTAGATGGTCGAGTCTTAATTGGAAACGTAACTAACAGACCAACAAGAACTGGAAGTTCTGGTTACAGTGGACTACTTCAGTTAGAATCAGAGGTTGAAGCTGCTCTTACAGTGACAAGATTTGGAGATGCTCATGCTTCACGATTGAATCTTCAACATGCAAGAGGAACAATTGCCTCTATTGCTGCTGTTCAAGAAGATGATGATCTTGGACAGATATCATTTAGTGGTTGGGATAGTGATACATTTACCAATGCAGCAGAAATAAGAGCAGAAGTTGACGGTGAACCAGGCGATGATGATATGCCTGGAAGACTTATATTTTCAACAACTCCTGATAATGGAAGTGGGGTACAAGAAAGACTTCGCATCGACAAAACAGGAAATTTAACTCTTCAAGGTGGAAAAATATATGGAGAAGATAATGCAGCGAATTCATTACATCTTCAAAGTACAAGTGGTAATACTAATCATTCAAGAATTGAAATAGGTACAAGTGAAGGAAGTGATAATGGGGGTATTCATTTCTATACTGCTGGAGCATCTGTAGCAACAAGAAGAATTACCATCAAAGGAACAAGTGGTGATGTTGGTATCGGAACTGATGATCCAACATCAAAGTTACATGTCTTTGAACAAGTGTCTAACAGTGTTGGAGTCGCAACTATTCTCACAATACACTCCCATAGAGTTGACATGGTAGATGGTGTGTTAGCTGGTGGATCAATAAGATTTTTAAATTCAGATGGTAATAATTCTGGTCAGGCATTTATTGATGCAAATGCCCCTTTATCTTATAGTCCAACAAGTGAAACAAACCGTGAAAGAACAGTTGATTTTAATTTTAGACAAACAAATGCTGGCACTCTTAATACTAATCTTACAATCAAAGGTCAAACAGGTCGAGTCGGCATCGGAACTGATGATCCACAAACAATTCTACATTTACATGATTCAGCAAACACAAGAATTCAGATTACCGATAATGCTATGGGTGCTGCATCTGGTGATGGTGTCATATTGGGACTTAATGGGGATGATGATTTCTTCATTAACAATAGAGAATCATCAAAAGGTATAAAATTCTTTACTGGTAGTGATGATTTAAGACTTCACATCACATCAGATGGATCCGTTAATATTGGTGGAGATTACACTCAAACGACTGATAAATTCCAAGTCACTGGTAATGTAAAGATTAATGGTAATTTGAGTATTGGAGGAACTGTATCCTATGAAGATGTATCAAGTATTGATTCGGTTGGTGTTATTACAGCACGTGATCACATAAAATTTGCTAACTCAGGTGATGGAATTATATTTGGAACTGAAGGAAGTAGTGATAGACCTTCTATAATTGGTACTTATGTATCAGCAAATGATAATCATATGGTGTTTAACACTACTGGTGATGAAAGAGTTCGCATCAATTCAACTGGACAAGTATCTGTAGGAAATGAACCCACTTCTGGACAAGGATTATTTAATGTAAAACCTAGTAGTGGTGATGAATTTTTTAAAATTAGAGATGCTGGTGATTTTGATGCTAGTTTAAATGGAGTTGCAGTTGATATTCGTAATGCTGCTAATAGTGCAAGTAAAGATTTATTAGTTAGATCACAAAATTTAGTTTTGTGGCAAAGTGGAGACGAAAAACTTCGCATCATGTCAGACGGTAGAATTGGAATTAATACAGCAACTGTATTTGATACCAACACAATGCTTCAGGTTAATGGAAAGTCGGGTGCTGGTCCAAATTTAGTCTTACATAGAAATGATACGTCAGTTTCAGCAGGCCAAGTTCTTGGTGCATTAAGAGTAACTGGAAATGACAGTAACGGAACACAACAAGAATCTTCTGCAATTGAATTTGTTGCGGACTTAGATCACGCAACAGATGATAAGCCAGGACGTATCTCTTTCAAAACAACTAATGATGGTGAATCATCAGCAACTGAAAAACTTCGCATCGATGAAAATGGTGGAATTATTCTAACAAGAGCAAGTTTAGGAAAAATTGTCACGGATGCTACTGATAAGGCAATTTATATTGCTGGTGGTAATGACACAAATGTAGGTGGTAATATTAATTTATTTGGTTCAACACACGCATCACATGCTAATCACATTAGATTTAGGAATGGAGGCACTGTTGCAGTTGAGATTGATGAAAGTGGAAGATTATTTACTGGTGCTTCACAAACTCTTCTTGATTCAACTGCTGGAACTATTCATATTGATGGTGGAACAAGTGGTGGTAGAATTGCATTAAGAGGAACAACCACAAGTGCTGAGACTGGAATAGCAGAAGTATTTGCTTTCTGGAATAGTAATAAAGTTGCTGGAATGGTTGCAAAATCAGGAACAGATACAACTAATAAAGACGACGGAAGTTTACATTTTTATACAAGTGTTTCTGGACCATCAGTGCAGGAAAGACTTCGCATCACAAAGGATGGTAAAGTTGGTATCAATACTACAAGTAATATAAATGGAAGATTACATGTTCAGCATGTTGCCCTTACTGAAAATATTTTATATGCAACAAGATATAATGACCAAGCAAATGATAAACCAATATTAGCAATCACCGAAGCACAGATGACTGGAATGTCTTCTTCTGGTCTGATAATTGGTAATCATAATAGAGATATTCATATTGGTCCAGTTTTTAATAGTAGTGCTGCTGTAGATACTTCTGATGCAACAGGAATTCGCATTAACTCTGGTGGTGAGGTATTAATTGGAACCACTACAGGAACAGGTAATAATTTAACAATACAAGATGCTGGAACTAGCACTACTGCTGGTGAAAATATAGTTGCAAGATTTCAATCAAATGGTTCTGGAAGAGATGCAACAATTCAGTTAAGTGATAATGTTGCCAATTCAGCAACTATTTCTATGTTAAGTAGTGCTCTTATATTCAAGCAATCAGGCACAGAAACAGTTCGCATCACATCAAGTGGTGATGTTGGTATCGGAACTGATGATCCAACTGGAGCAAACGCAGTTGAGGGTAATAATACAACATTAGCCGTTGGAACTTTAAAAGCCCACAGTATAAGTGGTGCAATTAGTGGTACAATTACAAATGCAACGAATGCTGCTAAAATAAACGTAGCAGATAAAACAGATGATACAAACACTTTTCTTGTGTTTACGAGTGGTGCTACTGGAAATCAAGAACCTCATACAAATACAAATCTCACATTTAACTCAACTGATGGAGCATTAACTTTAGGTGGTGGTGTTATTAATTTAGGAACTGCAGATAGTTCTTCTGGTCATATTAATTCTGCAGAAGTTCTAACATTTAATATTGATACAGATAATGATGATACAAATAGATATTTTGCATTTTATAAAAACAGTGCAAGTGGTTCTGGAACTGAGTTAGTTAGAATTACAGAAAGTGGTAAATTATGCATCGCACATGATGATGCTTTACATTCTGGAAATTTGCAAGTATCTACATCTAGTTCTGATGCGATAGATATCAATGCATATTCATCCACTGCTGCTAATGGTGGAAGATTAACATTCTATAGAAGTAAGAATGCTTCAATTGGAAGCAATACTGTAGTAGCAAATGATGATAGTTTAGGAAGAATTGATTTTAGAGGATATAATAATGATGGTAATACTTATAATCAAGGTGCCACAATTGAGGCAGAAGTTGATGGAGCAGTTAATTCTTCTACTGATATGCCAACTGCCATCTTATTTAAAACAAGTGCTGATGGTTCGGCATCACCTGCTGAAAGACTTCGCATCACATCAGCAGGTGAGGTAAGAGTAATAAGTAGTGGCAATAATAATGATCCAGCACATCTTACACTTCATCATGAAGACACATCAATCGTTACAGATGATGCCATTGGAAAAATCAGATTTGCTGGTCGAGATTCTGGTGGTTCTACAGTATCAAGAACAGGTGCACAAATACAGGCAACTGCTGCTGCAACTTGGGATACAGGACAAACAAATGGTTATGCTGCTTCACATTTAGATTTCTTTACTCAAAGTAATAGTGGAACAAATAATATTTCTGGTGTACCACGACTGCGTATCACAAAGGACGGTAACGTTGGTATTGGAACTGATAATCCAACTGGAGCAAATGCACTTACAAATAATAACACAACACTAGCTGTTGGAACTTTAAAAGCTACTACTATAACTGGAGATGTCGCAGCAAATGAGTTGATTTTGACAAATCAGAATAGTGATTCAACTTGTTTCCCCGTATTTGTTCAAGCAATCACCGAGAATACTGCATTATTACCACACACCAATTCAAGTTTTACTTTCAACGCAAGCACAGCTGAATTGGGTGCATCAATATTGAAATCTACAATAGCAACAGGAACTGCACCATTTACGGTTTCTTCTACAACAAAAGTAACAAATTTAAACGCAGATTTATTAGATGATAAAGATACAAGTGACTCAGGTGGTAACAATAAAGTAATGGTTACTGATAATAGTGGTAATACATCACTTGGGTCAGGAACATTCACTACAAATGGATTAAATGTAAATTCAGGTGCAAACTTTAACCTGACAACTGATGCTACTAGTTCAACTAATGGTGGTTCAGTAACTATTGATGGTGGTGCTGCCATTGCCAAGAAGTTATTTGTTGGTAGTGACTTAACAGTCGGTGGAACATTAACCTATGAAGATGTAACTAATGTAAGCACAACTGGTATTGTGACGGCAGCTACATTCATAGCCACAGGTGGAACAGTTGATTCTGGCACTGAGAATGATCCAACTAATGTTGCGATGATGCTTGAACTAAATGATTACATTTATTCAAATGACAATGTAAACAGTAAGAGAAAAATAATTGGAAAGAGTAAATCAGAACCTACTGACAATCCAGCAAACTTTGAAGTAATTGAGATTGGTCAAACTGGTACCGCATTAATTGATCAGATATCAATAAGACCAGGTAATGCTGGTGATTTTAGAGTTGTAACTGGTGGTGCTACAGGATATCCTGGAAGTCATACAGCAGTTCGAGTGAGTGCTGGTGGCACACTTTCAGTAAGAGACATTGATCCAAAAGATGTTCACTTTGAGGTTAAAAGTGATAAGGGAATGTTAATCCGAACAGACACTAATACTGGTGCTGATTCGGGTATCAGTGGTTCTTTGAAAGGAGCAAAATTACTCTTCAGTGATCAATCTAGTGTAGGTCAAGTTGGTCATATTGTTTATAAGCATGCTGATGGATCAATTTCACCAAACACTAATGAGGGATTTTTAATTGGAGGAAATCAAGGAGGCCAATTAGGTTCTGGATTGTCAGTTGTTAAAGTTGAAGGTCGTGTGCTTGTAGATGAAAAAGTTGGTATCGGAACTGATAATCCTCTACATCCATTACATATATCCAGTGAAATGGGTTCCAGTCCTTCATTTATTCATATGCAGGTAACTGGATCTAACATTGTTGGTGGTGGAGGAGGTATTGCATTTGATACATCTGCATCAAATAGTGACTCCAATAATAGTTCATTTCTTGCTACGATTGCTGGAATAAGAAATAGTGCTAATAATGGATCTAATGATTTAGTTTTTTCAACCACTAAGGCTAATGTTGGTAGCAATTTACCTGTAGAAAAACTTCGCATCACTATGAACGGAGGAATTGCATTTAACGGTGCAGATAATTATGGTTCATCGGGACAGATACTTAAAAGTAATGGAGATGCTCCTCCAACTTGGGTTAATTCTTCAACAATATCTGGTGTTGATGTTAAACAATATAAAGTTGGTTCCACTGAAAGATCATGTACAAATCCGATTACTGTAAGTTCAGGTACAATCGGAATTTCATCGGCAAGTAATGCATTTGGAGCTCGATACATTAGCACCGAGGGAACTAGTGGAACTTATTGTGATGGAGATATATGGTATGATATATCAGACAGTGATTCCGCAGTTTCAGGCACAGAAATATCATCGGATATAGTTGAAGCAAATAAATTCTTCCAAAACCCAACATCACTAACAGAAACAACTTCTTTTCCTGCCAGTGGAACGAAAAATGGTGGGGTTTTTGGTCCTTATACAATTGCAAATGGTGTGACTCTCACAATTAACAGTGGATCTACATTCACAGTTTTATAGCATATATAATATTAGGAGGTTACTATGAGTACATTAATTACACAGACAGTTCAAAGTTCCACGTCAGCAGCACCAGTATTTAAAAATAGTTCTGGCACAGAAAAAGGACAACTTGCAACAGCATGGATTAATTTTGATGGAAGGTTTAGTGATGGTATTCGTGATGATTTTAATTTTAGTTCTATTACTGAACTCTCAGGAGATGGCCTATATACAGTCACATTTACTACACCAATGGCAAATACTAATTATTGTGTAGTTTCTTCTGGTCACATGTCAAGAAATGACAGTGATTCTGGAGTTGAGGGTAATGCTAGGGAAATGGGAGCATACATCTTAACTACGACTAATTTTAAGTTAGTCGTTACTTATAATGGATCGACAACGCAAGACGCTGCAAATATTTTTTGTGCAGTTTTTGGTGGGAATTAGTTATGTCAACACTTAAAGTAGAAACTATTCAAGATACAAATGGTGCTAATCCATCGACAGCAGAACAGATGTCAAAAGGTAGAGCAAAAGCTTGGGTAAATTTTGATGGTGAATTTGGCACATCTCCTTTTACCACTGCAAATGGAGGTATTCGTAGTGCATTTAATGTTTCATCGGTTACTGATAACGGAACAGGTGATTATACAGTTACTTTTTCTAGTGCAATGCCTGATGCAAATTATGCAGTTGCGTTGAGTATTAAAGAAGATACAACAGACACTCCAGGATCAGGTGCAAGACCAATGATAAGAAGAGGTGCTGCGAATAATTATTCAACAACATCAGTAAGAATTATTAATTCTAATGTGAGTAGTGGTGCTGGTGTTGATGTTATGATTTTTAATATTATTATTTTTGGAGATTAATCAATGTCAACACTTAATAAATAAAAATAAAAAAAATGGCAAACTCTGATAAAAGAATAATTTACATTCAAGATAATGGTATGGTTGCTGTAATGACTCCTTCAGATAATTGTAGTTTGACTGTTGAGCAGATACAGGCAAAAGATGTTCCAGCAGGAAAAGCATCATATATAGTAAACAAATCAGAAGTTCCTACTGATCGAAGTTTTAGGGACGCTTGGACTTATACACCTTAACGATTATGGGATTTGGAATTGATATGGCGAAAGCCAGAGAAATACATAAGACAAACATCAGAAATGCAAGGGAATCAAAACTTGTTGATCTTGACATTGATTTTCAACGTGCACTTGAAGTTGGTGCTGCAACCACATCAATTGTTTCCCAAAAACAAGCTTTGAGAGATGCCCCTGCTGCTGCTGGTATAACAACAGCAACAACAGCAGAAGACCTTAAAGCACAGTGGGATACAAGTATTCTTGGTGATTCACCTTATATCTAGGAGGAAAAGATGGCAATAAAGGTAAGAAGTGGAGGACAATGGATTCCAGTTTCTGGAGGAGGAGGTGAGCCAATAGGAACTATCACCATGTGGGCAGGATCAGCATCAAGTATTCCAACTGGTTATCTCTTATGTGATGGAACTGCACTAAGTAGAGCAACTTACAGTGCACTGTTTGCTGCAATTGGAACAACAAATGGATCTGGTGACGGTTCGAGCACATTTAATATTCCTGATTTAACAGATAAGTTTATAGTTGGTGCTTCAAATAGTACTGGAGATACTACATATCCAGGTGTTTCTCCTTCTGCGACTGGTGGACAGAAAGATGCAAGTCTACCTAGTCACTATCATAATATGCCTGGTGATGACCAATTATATAATGCAAATGGTAAGAGTGGGGGAATACAATTTGGTACAACTCCCACATGGTCTAACACTTCTGATGATAATTTTAATTATGATGCTACATCAAGCCTCTCTGGTAGTGGTAAATTGTGGAGAACAACCACTGTAGGTGAGTCTGTAACAAATAAAAACTTACCACCATATTATGCACTTTGTTATCTTATAAAAGTACTTAATTCAAGGGCATCAATTACTCCAGGTCCACCAGGACCACCAGGCCCTGTTTCGACTGTTGCAGGTCCTCCAGGTCCTGCTTCGACTGTTGCAGGTCCTCCAGGTCCTCCAGGTCCTCCAGGTACTGCTTCGACTGTTGCAGGTCCACCAGGTCCACCAGGATCCACTACAACACCAGCAGTGGTTGCTTCTAATGAAACTAATCATACTGTGACTAGTAATAGTTACAGTACTTTTAAAACTGTGAATATTACACCAAGCACGTCGGGAACATCACTTTTGGTTGTGGTAAATGGTACAGCAGTGTCAGGAGAAGACGTAGACAATAGTATAAAAAATTGTCAGGTAAAACTTACGAGATCTGGCACTCAAGTAGGTGGCACCATTACATCAACAAGAAATGGAAGAACATTAAATATTATCTCAAAAGATAATCCTTCTCACAATGGTGGTCAAGTCAGTTATATCCTACAGGCAAGAACCACAGGTGGTGGTGATGAAGATCCCATCTTCCGTGCTTCAATGTTCATTTTTGAAGTTGTTTAATTTTAATTATTAAATTATGGAAACTTTGATACAAGTTATAAAAGTTCTTGAACCTAATGAGGTTGAAGAACTTAATAATTATATTGATACACTTAAATTTGAAAAAAGCACCGTATTTGGTGACTTTGAACCAGACAATCCAAAATCTGATCCTAATATAAGAACAAGTTCTGGAACTGCTCTTTTAGAATCACATGAACTAACAATAAATTTTCATAATAAAATAAATTTAGGTTTAGATGAATATAAAAGAAGAGTTCAAAACATTCACCATAATTTTTCTTTTTATCCAGTGCCTGGTGGATATGGTACAAAATCATGGAGAGAAGGTATTCAAATATTACAATATGAAAAATCACAAGAATATAAGTTTCATCATGATGTTGCTGACTATAAAGAAAAACAGGAATTTTATAGAACAATATCAGTTATCGTTTATTTAACAGATGACTTTGAAGGTGGTGGAACTTCATTTCCGCATGTAACATATAAACCTAAACCTGGTTATGCTTTGATATTTCCCTCAAATTGGTGTTATCCTCATGCTGGTGAACCTGTAACTGAAGGAATCAAGAGAGTTGCTGTGACTTGGTATTATGTTGAACGAAATTAACTCAAATTTGAATACATAAATAGAACATAGAATCATAGTAGAATTATTGTGTCATGCCACTGAATAAGTTAGATAATTTCTTAAAAAACGTAGAAGGTCGTATTCTTTATGTAAGTCCAAGTGATTTAGATGCAAGTGATGCGATGTCAAATCAGGGTAATTCCCAAGCAACACCATTTAAAACTGTTCAAAGGGCACTGATTGAGTCAGCAAGATTTTCTTATGTTCAAGGTAATAATAACGATATAACAGAAAAAACAACAATATTATTGATGCCTGGTGAGCATATTATTGATAATAGACCAGGATACAAGATAAAAAAAATAGATATAAACACTGCACAAGTTTTAAATCAAGCAGGTGGAATTGTTTCAACAGACTCATTGTCTTTAAATTTAGACTCTAAGTTTGACCTTACAGCTGAAGACAATATTTTACACAAATATAATAGTGTTCATGGTGGAGTTATTGTTCCAAGAGGAACTTCAATTGTTGGACTTGATTTAAGAAAAACAAAAATTATTCCAAAATATGTTCCAAACCCAACAGACCCATCAGTTCCTAATTCTGCAATTTTTAGAATCACAGGTGCCTGTTATTTCTGGCAATTTTCTGTATTTGATGGAAAGGAGAATGAATTAGTATATACAGATAATACAACATTCACCAGCAAATTAAGCACTCCTACTTTTTCACACCACAAATTAACAGTATTTGAATATGCAGATGGAGTAAATTTAAACGAACAAACAGAATTAACAGATTTGAACATGTATTACCATAAGCTTTCATTAGCTTATGGTACTGCAACAACGAATCGAAATATTGTTGACAAGTTTCCTGCAAGTACTGATGGTTTTGCTGCAAGAAGACCTGAATTTGAAATTGTTGGTGCATTTGCGGCGGATCCAATTTCAATTACGAGTCTCATATCGGGTGATGGATCAAACGTATCACCTGTTGTAACTGTAACAACACAACAGGATCATAATCTTGATGTAGGAACCCCAATTAAAATATCTGGTGTTATTCCTCTTGAATATAATATTTCAGCAAAGGTAACAAGTGTCAGTGCGACTAATAAAAAAGTGTTTACATATGCTCTCGATGATGTTCCTGATGAGTTATTAGCAACTGCCTCTAATGTAAGTGGTGCAACTGTGACAGTTGAAACCGATACAGTTGGAGGAGCATCACCTTATATATTCAACATATCGTTGAGATCTGTTTATGGTATGAATGGTATGCATGCGGATGGATCAAAGGCAACTGGTTTCCGTTCAATGGTTGTTGCACAATTTACTGGAGTTTCATTACAGAAAGATGATCGTGCTTTTGTAAAATATAGTAAGACAGGTAGAGATTATGGTGGATTGAGCATAACCCCAGTTTTTGATGAAAGACTTTCATCAGAATCATCTGCAACTGACACCGAGAAAGTATTTCACTTAGATTCTGATGCAATCTATAGAAATGGATGGGAGACAAGACATGTAAAAATATCAAATGACTCTGTATTACAAATTGTATCTGTATTTGCAATTGGATATGGTATTCATTTTGAAGCAAAATCGGGTGCCGATGCTTCTATCACTAACTCAAACTCTAACTTTGGTCAATTAGCACTTGTATCTGATGGATTTAAGAAAAATGCATTCCAAAAAGATGATCGAGCTTTCATTACTCATATATTACCACCAAGGGCAATAACTTCATCTGAAGAAAATATTGATTGGGTTACCATAGATATTGATAAAACAAAAACTGTTAATAATGATAAAAGATTATATTTATTTGGATTTACCTCTGAAGATATATTACCACCATCAGTGACTCAGGGTTTCCGAGTTGGTGCCAAAGTTAATGATGTTTTATTTGTAGATATTGCTGGTGTAGAAAAATCAGCAAATATTTTGATGGAGGATGGCACTGCCACACCTTCATTGTCCAGTGTCAAAACAATAGAGGTTGGAGAACCATCTGGAAGTCTGTTTACAACATCGGATGGATCAGCACATAAACTATCAACAGGTGAAAAGGTAATTGTTATCAGTGACGATGGTGATTTACCAGAGAATTTGGATGAAAAAACAGTATATTTTGTTATTGTTCCTACAGGATCCACTAATACATTTAGATTAGCATCCTCAAAAACTAATGCAGATAATTCTGAGTTCATCAGTGTATACAAAGGAACAAATCTAAAAGTATTAAGTCGTGTCAGTGATAAAGATTCTGGTGACTTAGGACATCCTGTACAATTTGATGGAACACAATGGTTTATTAATGTTCAAACAGGAAACAATATATTTACAAGTATTGCATCACTCACTGGCAGAACCGAACCATCATTCGTAAAAAGAATCTCAGACACGAGATCTCTTGATGAAAAAATTTATAAGGTTAGACTTGCAATACCAAAAGAAATTTCAAACTCAAAGAATCCAGAAAACGGTTTTGTAATTCAAGAATCAAGTTCAACTGGTGTTCGAGGATCTTCTGATTTTACTAAAAATGATGCTCTTACTAGATCAGATTTTGAATTTCAGAGAAATCCTAGATTTATTAGTAGTTGTACGTTCAATAATGCAACAGATATCATCACAATTCAAGCAGAGAGACCTCATAATTTACAAATAGGTGATTTAGTTACCATCAAAAATATTAAAGATGGTGGTTCGGGTGGTAGTGCTTTGGGTGAAGATGATAAAGGATATAATGGAGAATTTACTGTTAAAAACATACCAAACAGTTTAACATTTGAGTATGAAACCACAAGAGATAATTTAGGTGCTTCTGCAACAAATGATTTTAGTATAGAGGATATATCTCTTCCTAGATTTGAGAGGACTGATCTAAAATCAAATATTTATTTGTTTAGAAATACATTAGTTTCAGAATATATTGATTCCACACAAGATGGTGTTTATCAAGTATTTGCTCTTAATTCCAGTAATACCATTCAAGAGGAATATACTAATTTAAGTTATAGTCAAAATGTAGTTGATTTATATCCTCAATTAGATCGAGATAATGTAAATGAAAATCCCCAAGCATCTAAATCTTTTGCTGTAAGATCTCCTTTGGGACAGGTAGTTACAAACGATCCTTTAAAGAGTCTCACAAGAGAGACAAATGATAAATTACTTAAATCTATTGGAATAGGTCAACCTTTATTCTCATTCACAGACAATACTACAACAGGGATAGTTTCATTTACTACTGAACATAATTTTGCGGGTATAATGACTGCTACACTTCACTCTGGTGGAGCAAACTATACACCAAATTCTGGTGTGGCAACCTATCGTAATGTAAAAGTATTCAATAGTACTACTCAAAACGATTCTACATGGAATGGAACATTATCTGATGTCATAGTTTCCAATGGTGCTGTAACATCATTTGAAATTACAAATGCTGGATCTGGTTGGTCTGCAGGAAATAAAGGATATTTTGATGCAAATCGAATAGGTGCTGGTAATGGAGTAGCAATTTTGGATGGTAATATTTCTGGTGCAGGTTTAACATCAGGAAACATTGGTGTATCGAGTGATTTAGTTATTCAATTTACAGGTTTAGGAACAGCATCCGACTCATACTTTAGATTAAAAGAAGTAAACGATAAGAAACAGATTACAATTCATAAAACAGGTGCAGATGTTGATCCTATACCAGATCAATATGCATTTACAGTTAGTTCATCATCTAAGGTAGATACTGAAAGTTTCTCAGGTGGGTTAAAAACTATCACAACTTTTGAACCTCATGGACTTGTTGCTGGAAATAGATTCCAATTAAATAATTCATCAAATATTAACCAAGGTTCATATATTGTTAAAACAAAAGTTGGTGTCACAACATTTACATTTGAGTTAGCATCCGATATAAGTGTTGATAATGGATTCATACTTAAACATGGATTATCAGCAAATGACGGTGTATCAGATTCTGGTCAAGAAAATTTATCAATTCGTGGTGTAGAATTATTTGACAATGAACATGCAAAATTAAGTGCTCAGATGGGATCAGGTGTTGGAATTGCTACTGTTGATACTACGAATACACATAATTTACTTCAAAGATTCCCATACGGATCATATTTACTAATTGATGAGGAGATACTTCGAGTATCTACAAATACTTTACTTGGAGTTAATAATGATCAAGTTTCAGTAATTCGTGGAGTTTTTGGTACGGTTATTAAAACTCATGCAACTGGATCACTTGTTAAGAAAATTAAACCATTCCCAATTCAATTTAATCGACCATCAATTTTAAGAGCATCAGGTCATACATTTGAATATCTTGGTTATGGTCCTGGTAACTATTCAACTGCACTACCACAAGTTCAGGTCAAAACAATTTCTGAGAAGGAAGAGTTCCTATCACAATCACAAGAAAGAGCAGGTGGTGCTGTTGTTTATACTGGAATGAACAACAAAGGTGATTTCTATATTGGAAACCAGAAAAAGTCAGCACTCACAGGTGAGGAGACATCTTTTGATACTCCGATACCATCAGTTACAGGTGAAAATCCTGGTAGATTGAGTGTTGTATTTGATGAAACAACAATCAAAGAAAGACTTGTAGTTGAGGGTGGTAAATCTAAGACATCATTATCTGAATTTGATGGACCTGTTACATTTAACAAGGAAGTTCAACTTAAGGATGCAGTTAAAATCAAAACAACAACCGATTCCACAAGTTCAACAACAGGATCACTCATAATATCTGGTGGTGTGGGAATTGCAAAAACTGCCAATTTACCTGATGATGCTGCAATAAAATTTGGTAATGGTGGAGATTTAGAAATTTTCCACGGTAGTGGTGGAAATTATTCAAATACAAATGTTATAAGAACAACAAATACAAACACATTGTTAATTGAAGTAGCAAATGGTTCTGCTGGTCTAGCTGTCAATCATAGAACTGGTAATGATATTAGTAATTTCGACAACATGATCACTGCGAATCCTAATGATTCAGTTGATCTTTTCTTTAATGGTACACGTAGATTAAAAACCACAAACACAGGAGTTGTCGTAACTGGAATTTTAACTGCTACACAATTTAAAGGTGATGGATCTCAGTTAGACGGTCTTAATAATGCTCAATTATTAGACAGTGGTAGCACGGTTAGAGCAGCAGCCACCACATCTGGTTTAATTATATCAGGAATTACTACAGTTAACGGTAACATACAATTAGGTTCTGGCAACCCAGAAATAGAATTAAATGGTGGAGGTCCAAGATTTAGAGTTCCATCTGCAAACGTACTTACTATTCATACTGGTGGTGGATTTGGCAGTGACGAAAATGAAAGGTTGCGTGTTAACACAACTGGTATTACGGTCACAGGATCAGGTACATTTACTGATGATGTGATTGCATTTAGTTCATCTGATATAACACTTAAAAAAGATATATCACCCATAAAAAATGCACTTGACATGGTTAACAGTATTAGTGGTAATACATTTACTTGGAATACAGGACTGACACCATATGAAAATGGTACAAAGGACACTGGTATACTTGCTCAAGAAATTGAGGCACTTGGATTGCCTGGTGTTACAATTACAAGAGATAATGGTGTGAAAGCAGTTCGTTACGATAGATTAATTCCTGTTCTGATTGAGGCAGTTAAGGAATTAACTTCTAAAGTAAACTCTCTTGAAAACAAATAAATAACTAAAAAGGTAATGGCAAATTATACCAAATCATTTAATTTTAGAAACGGTGTTCAGGTCGATGATAGTAATTTTATTGTCAACTCTGTTGGATTGGTTGGAATTGGAACTACAATACCAGAAAAACGTTTAGATGTTCGTGGCAATGCAAGTATAACAGGGATAACAAGTTTATCTGGAGCAGTTGTAAGTGGAGTGATAACAGCAGGTAATATAAAAGTTGATTCAGTTTCAGGAATTGTTACTGCTACAAAATTTGTTGGTGATGCATCAGGTCTTACAAACATAGTTGCGATTGCAACAGATGGATTTATTGCAAATGCTGGTGGACTGTCTACCACCACCAATATTGGTATTGGTAGTGAAGTGCCAACAGTTCAATTAGATGTTCTTGGCAATTCTATATTTACAGGGGTCACTACTTTCATAGGAATCACTTCAAGTATTGGTACACTATTTGTAAATCAATTTGCTGCTAGTGGTATATCAACTTTTGATGGTAACATAGATGCAAATAAACATACAGTGCTTAACACTTTGGTTGTTGGTGGTATCACAACTTTTACAGGTTCTATTGATGCAAACGGTGGAGCATCGATTGATAATATTAATATTGGAATCACAGGTAATAATGAGATTGATACATCATCTGGTGATTTGACAATAGACTCTGCAACTGGTCAAACAGTTATTGATGATAACTTAATAGTATCTGGTATTGTAAGTGCGACTCAATATAGTGGAGCATCAAGTAGTTCAGTTAATGTGCAAAATGGAGTTAACATTTCAGGTGTAAGCACATTTAGTGATAATGTAATCGTAGGAACTAGTGCGACGGTAGGTGTTGGATCAAGTGTATTTCTTCCTGACAATGTTAAAGTATTTTTTGGATCAGGAAACGACTTAGCAATATATCATGTAGATGATAGTGGTGGACAAAGTATTATATCAGAAACTGGCACTGGAAATCTTCAGTTAAGAGGCACTGACATTCAATTAAGAAATGCTGATGGGAGTAAAATTTATTTAGAGGCAACAAATGCTTTAGGTGTTGATATAAGACATAATAATTCCACCAAATTTGAAACAATTGGAGCAGGTGTATCCGTCTATGGACAATTAAATGTTGCAAGTTTAAATGGTGGTGCGTCTGGTTTATCATCACACTTTGGATCATTGAGATATGGTAACGAGAGTGGTTCCGCACCATATAGTACAAGAAGGTCACTAGATTTAATTAATACTGATAGTGGAAATATTAACTACTATATTAACGCAAACGATTTATCAAATACAGGCAATTTCCATTGGCATAAAGGTTTTAATAATGCTCAGTTGATGACCTTAACTGGAATTGGTGGAAGTTTAGGTATTGGTATAACATTGCCAACACATAAACTCCACGTACAGGGTGATGCTAAAATATCAGCTGGTGCAACTTTTGGTGGAGATATATTTATTGCTGGTGATGTATCACTAACAGGATCAATTGAAGGAAATGTCACTGGTAATCTCACAGGTAATCTCACAGGTAATGTAAACGCAGCATCAGGAATATCCACATTCACTAATGTTTCTGCTGGAATTGTAACTGTAACTTCAATAAAAACAGATAAAGTAGGTGTCAACGTAAATGCTGGTTCTAACCCAGTTGAAATAAATTCAGGTAACAATAGAGTTTTTGTGTCTGCCACTGGTAATTTAGGAATCAGAACAGATGATACATTTGGAAATTCTTTATTTAATACTGGTGCAACAGTCTCATCCATAGTTGGTGTAGGGACAACATTAGCCAAATCAGCAGTTGATTTTGCTGATGCTGGAAAAGATATTACAGGAGCATTTGCAAACAAAATGTTTATGCTTCCACCAAAAATTACCACCGACCAGAGAGGTAATCTTACTGGTGTGACAGATGGTGCTTTAATATACAATACAGATGGAAATCAATTACAAGTTTATATCAGTGGGGGATGGGTCGGAATTGGAACCACTACAAGAGTTGACTCATAATGACATTACCAGGCGTTGGAAGTTCAATATCTTTTGATCAAATTCGAGCAGAATTTGGTGATAGAGGTGATAGTCGTTTAGGAAAATATCGCAGAGATGATCCTGATTTTGAAAATGCCTCACCATCTGGAAGCACATTAACAAATCTACCATTAGACACTGGTATACCAACATCTGGTGAGATTAAGTTTAGTGATTTTCGTGGTAAAAAATTAAATATGGTAGTTGATTATTACACCATTCCAGAAGGTCAAACAGATACAAGTAAAGAAGTAGAAGGTGATAATCAAATGGCTGCGACTTGGAGATATAATAATGTAGATACAAAAGTGATGGTTGTTGGTGGATTTAGAGAGAGACCTATTGGTTCACTTAATGGTAATTACAATCTGACTGCAGAAAATTGGCAAGGTGGTAAAAAAGTATTTGTAAACGTGAATCAAACTATTGGTGGTAAACAAGATGGAGATGTAACTGATGTTGCACTTAGAACTGGAGTTTGGCCAAGTGGCACAGAATTACAAGTGGATATAGGAGCATCAGGGTATCTGACAGGTGCAGGTGGTAATGGTGGTAGAGCAAATCAAGGTAATTCTAATGATGCCGATGATGGAGCAAATGGTACGAGTGCATTAGGAGTTGAATATGCTGCAACTATTAATAATAATGGTGTAATAAGGTGTGGATATGGTGGTGGAGGAGGTGGTAGTGGAGCCTCAAACGACCCATCAGACAAGAGCACCACTGACTTCGGACGATCTGGTGGTGGAGGTGGTGGTGGAGCTGGTCTCCCTGCTGGCACTGGTGGTGGAGGTGGTACTGGTGGTTTCAATGGTTCTGAACCCATAGATGGAGAAGCAGGTGATAATGGTTCATTATCTGCTGGTGGTGATGGTGGTGATGCTGGTGCAGAAGGAGGTGCAACTGGTGGTAAAGGTGGTGATGGTGGTGATTTTATTGCTGCTGCAGAAGATGGAGTACAGGGAGATAGAGCAGATGGTAGAGCATATCGAAGCACTCCTGGTGAACGTGGTCTTAAAGGGTCTGATGGAAAAGCTATATATTTTAGCAGTGAATCTATTGCAAACAATAGCACTATCACAGGAAATACTGTTGGTGGTAGAAATGGAGGTACTGCAAACGGTTCATTTAATTAATTATTATGCTCACTGATTTTATTACAATTTATGAAAATGCTATCACACCTGAATATTGTAAGGACTGGATAGAATACATTGATTACTTAAGAGGAGAAGGATTAATTATACAGGAAAGTACTAAGTTACATGAGCGAGATCATGAAACTATTAATTTTTCAAATGATGATTCTTTTGACTTAACTTCAACTGATAAGTTAGTAAGGAATTTTTTACCCTCTGTCAAACAATGTATAGATAATTACTTACAAGATTATAGTGTTTTAGGACAATCAAACTTTTTATTATATGATGTGAAGGCAAAAAGAATTCCGATTGGTGGTGGTTTTCATAAATGGCATTATGAAAATGCTTCATTTGAGACTGCTACGAGAAGATTTGTCCTTCAAGCATATCTCAATACAGTTAATGAGGGTGGTGAAACTGAGTTTTTATATCAAAATAAAAGAGTAAAAGCTGTTGAAGGAACAGTAGTTATTTGGCCAGCAGGGTTTACACACGTTCATCGAGGTAATCCACCAATAGGACAGAACAAATATATACTCACAACTTGGGGAATGTTGCAGCAATGAAGATGATATTTAAAATAGAGGAGTATTTACCTGAGACAAAACAGGTTGTGATAAGATATTGTAGACAAAATGCACCAAAATCAATATCTGATTACCCCGCAAAAACAACTACGACTGATAGATTTGATACTTCTTTTGATAATCAAAATTTAATTGAATCAATTGGACAGCATGGATATCAAAAAATATTGAGACAAGAAAAAAAAGAAGATATTTTACCAGTAAATTTACCCCACGAGATTCCAAATAGTGTGAATTTGGAGGATTATGTTGGAAAAATTATATCTGTAGATAGTGACAGTTGTACGAGAAAAATATCATCCCGAAAATTAAAAAAAATTGAAATTGAATGAATACTTTTAATCGAACATATCGAACTCCAAAATTCTTCTTGTGTACTCATCATGCAGAGGAAGAATTTGTTGGTTTTGAGGATTCTTCTGAAAGGCATGCACATTTTTTGTTTTGTGTATATGGTATTTTTAAAATTTTTGTACTAGATTTTGATTCTAATAAATCTGAAATGATTGAATTAAACTCATCACATCATAAAAAGTTATATGACATAACAAAATATTTAAGTTATCCTGTTGGTGTGAAAATGAATGAAAATACTAGAACTATCTCATTTAATCCTTGGAGAAAGAACGAGAAGTGGAACGGAAGATTGGTAGAAACTGGTATAGTTAAATCAAATCAAAATTATTCTTGTTTAATATGCTATCAAGGGAGTGTGAAAATAAATAATCAAACATTAGATGAAATGACATATTGTGACTTGAAAAAAGATAAAGAATATAATATAATAGTTGATGATAACAGTTATCTTGCATTTTTTGAACATGAAGAATAAAGAGGATCAAGAGTTAAAAAGATATTTAAATGATTACATTGATTCTGATGGTGTAAGAGATGCAAAAAATGTTGATTTAAAAAATTATGACCACGGAATATATGATCTTGAGGGATTTAATTCATATTTACATCGTAGAGATGGACAATTTCAAGTGCAAATATTTCAATTTCAATCTGATAAATCAGAAATGTTTGTTGTTCCAGAACACACACATCCAAACATAAATTCATACGAGATATTACTATCAGGTAGAAGAAATATGTTTTTTAGTCACTCTGGGAAATGGGTGTATCCAAAGCATCCCGATATTTATTACTATAAAAAATATAGATGTATAAGAGTTAATAATAATGATTTGCATGGTGCTGTTGTGAAACCAGAAAGAGAGGGTAAGTTTATATCAGTTCAACATTGGTTAAATGGTGTGAAACCATCTTGTGTTGGGTTGGATTATCAAGGATATGGTGTATCAAAGAAACAATCAGAGGTGGATGGAGTTCTATATGATGATAATTGTCCTCGAAATGAGAATGATATTCCCCAACGTAATTGGAGGATGGCAGCGAGTCTTGAAACTCGAAATCCATTCTCTTAAAATTTAAAATTATATACATACCTTTGTATGGTTTGTTCGGGAAATGCTATAAATTTTTAGAAGAGATCAGTTGGGAAACTGTCACAACCCTCTACACAGAGGGTTTTTTTGTGCTATAATATGTACATATCAATGAGTTTCCCATGCAACTAAGACCCCACCAAGAGCAAGCAGTTAAAGCAATGCTTCGTAATACTAAAGGTCAGATAATTGTTCCCACAGGTGGTGGCAAAACAATGTGTATGATTGATGATGCTATGAATGAATTTAGCAGATCATACGTCAATAAGACTATTGTGGTTGTTGCACCTCGTATTCTACTTGCCAACCAATTATCATCAGAGTTTCTTGAGTTTATTACGAATGTTGATGTAGCACATGTTCACAGTGGAGAGACACATCATTTCAGTACAACTAAAACTGATGAACTTGAAAGATGGTATCATAACAGCACCAAGAACATATTAATCTTCACTACATATCATTCACTACACAAGATACAAGAGTCACTTGATATTGAAGTTGACACCATCTATTTTGATGAAGCACACAACTCAGTACAGAAAAACTTTATTGAACCTGTAGAGTATTTCTCAATATATGCTGAGAGATCATACTTCTTTACAGCAACACCAAAGCATAGTCTCACACCTATGAAAGTTGGTATGAATGATACTGACATCTTTGGTAATGTTATATGTCAAGTACCTGCACCTAAGTTGGTCAAGCAAGGTTACATACTACCACCAAAGGTTGAAGTTTACAAGACCAGAATACTTGACAAAGATGAGTTGGTTGCAGACAGAGACAATGAGCAAATGGTAGATGCTATTGACAATCTTGACAAAGACAAAGTATTAATATGTGCCAAGTCAACAAAACAAATTGTTGCACTTGTATCACAGACTGACTTTGTAAAACAGTTGGCAGTTCGTGGTTACTCTTACATGTTCATCACATCTAAAACTGGTGCAGTTGTTGATGGGGAGAAAGTGGACAGAGAGACATTCTTTGATACACTTAATGAGTGGGGTAGAAATGACAAGAAGTTTGTTGTACTACATCACAGCATACTTTCAGAGGGCATCAATGTCAATGGTCTGGAAGCAGTCCTATTCATGAGATCTATGGATTACATCGGAATCTCACAAACGATTGGTAGAGTCATTCGTAAGGGCAATGCTGACAAAGTATTCGGACTTGTTTGCATCCCTGTCTATTCTAAGGTTGGTATCTCTACTGCAAGAAAGGTCGAAGCAGTTGTGGATACCATATTCAATCAAGGTCAAGCAGCAACTTCAGTTATCACAAGGTAGTCATGAATTTTATTGAACAGTTAGAAACAAAAGTGGATTGGAATCGAGTATTTGGAGTTGTTGATTCTTTATACTCAGATAAAGGATTCACATCAAATGCAGACAACTTTGCAAGGGCAACTATGGTAGAGAAAGCTTTGGACAAGTTTTCAGATATAGATAGAGTTGACCAGAATGGTTATGACTTTGAGTGGGAGGACAAGAAGATTGAACTCAAGATGGGTAAGAATCTTTTTTATAAAGTTAAAGACCCAAAAGCAACTAAAAAGTTCAAAGTTAAATCATTTTTAAGTGAGACAAAAACTGTAGAAGATTTTAGACAGATCAGTACATTTGATTGGTTACTTGTGATTGATCTTACAGCAAGGAGAGTTGTAGTTGTGGAAGATGAACACGCAAGAAGTTTGTATGAAGATGGTGCTGATGGTGCTATGATAGCACTCAAAGAAGGAGATTACTATGAGTGTAATATTGGAGAAGTCAATCCAATACTACCACCGATTAATCTATCATACTTATATCAACAAGCAGACCAACAATTTTTAGACTTTTAACATGAGTATAATAGTTTTAGTCACAGGAGGATTTGACCCGATACATAGTGGTCACATTGCTTACTTCAAAAATGCAAAAGAATTAAATCCAAATATACCATTATGTGTGGGATTAAATTCTGATGAGTGGTTGATTCGTAAGAAAGGAAAATATTTCTTACCGATGTCAGAGAGAAAAGCAATCGTTAAAGAACTCAAACCAGTTGATTTGACAATTACATATGATGATACTGATAACTCATCTAACATGGCAATATACAAGTGTTTACAAATGTATGATAAAGTGATATTCTGTAATGGTGGAGACAGAACAAACACAAATGCACCTGAGTATCTTAAATTCCAACAGAATGATAGAGTTATTTTTGAGTGGGGTGTTGGTGGAGACAACAAGATGAACAGCAGTAGTTGGATTTTAAATGAGTTTTTAAGAAGATGAGAGACACAATTTTGTATGGAGATTGTCGAGAGACACTCAAACAATTCGATGAGCAAGCAAGGACTTGCATTACATCCCCACCATATTACGGATTGCGTGACTATGGTGGAGAAGAAAACCAAATTGGTCAGGAACAAACACCTGATGAATTTATTGAACAATTAATTACAGTATTCAAGGAGGTTCGCAATGTGCTTACAGATGATGGAACTTGTTGGGTTAATCTTGGGGATAGTTACTATAACTACAGACCTGGAAAAGGACAAGGATTACCA
>Ga0209232_1000082_pt1 | contig 57283 bp, 52 predicted proteins | sample ETNvirenome_2_60_FD_184066 | JGI IMG/M metagenome (GOLD analysis project Ga0209232, IMG submission 184066) | Marine viral communities from the Pacific Ocean - ETNP_2_60 (SPAdes) (version 2) | ecosystem: Environmental > Aquatic > Marine > Oceanic | place: Pacific Ocean | collected 2013-06-22 | reverse complement strand
TGGCAAGTTCATTGGTTGTACAGAAACAAATTCTTTAGCTGCAAATTCAGCAAAGATTCTTCTTACCAATGGAAGTGCTACACCAGCCCATTCTTCAGATCCTTGAGTTGTACCAGTAGCAGACGCTTCTTTTACAAGTTGTCTTGCTTGGTTCTCTAGAAGCTGAGCCATTCCGGCTTTTTCGGTCTCGGTTTTTAAACCTTCTAATAGACCAGTCTTTTCCCATTTGCTAACTGAATTAACAACAGCTTTTCTTTGGGAAAAGTTATTATCTTCTAATAAAGATGAAATTTCCATTTTTAATTTTCCTTTTTTTTAATCTAGTAATCCAGCTAATTTCTTCCATCTATTAGCTAATTGATTACCTTCATTGATTATAGTTTTAGTTGCAGGAGCAGTAGATTGAACTGGTTTAGAAGCAATTCCTTCTTTTACCATTTTTCTCTTTTTTACAGGTACTGTAAAATTTTCTGCTAATGTACTAAATACTAGTTTAACTTCTCTTGTATTACCAGCTCTATCAAAATTTTCTATTACTTTCATTTTTTGATCTTCTGATAATTCAAAATTTCTAAATAATTTATTCGTGTAAAGAAGTTTTGCATTTAAAAGATTAACTTCATTGATAGTGTCTCTTAATGACTCAATAGTATCATAAGCTTCGTCTAACTCTTCCACTAATTTAGATCCTTGTGGATCATCAGTGTGATCGTCAGCTTGCTTCATACCAGTACCTTTTCCGATACCAGATGAATCTAAAGCTTCGTCAACTTCTTTGCCATTTTTATGCTCATCACCAGTTTCATCATTTTCATCTTCTGAAAGTATTTCTTCAATAATTTCATCAATATTTAATGACTCTTCAACTTTATCTGTGTCTTTTGGTTCTTCTTCGTGTTTACCTTCGTTTTTCTCCTTCTTATCGTCGGGTTCATCTCCAGTACCACAATGAGCCTCATCTAACTCTTCAGTTATTTCTTCTTCATTTAAATCTTCTTCTAACTCTCTAATAATAGCTTCTAATTCTAGATCTTCAGCAGCAACATCTACAGGTTCAGCATCCATTTCGGCTTCTTCGCCTTCTGCATGCATATCCCCAATTGCATCCATGTCATCTGATACAGCGGCTGCATCTACCTCTTCACCAGCTTCGTCGTCAGCTTTTACATATTTTTCGCCGTCGACAGTTACTGTTGGTTCTTCAGTAGGTGCTTCCATATCCATATCCATATCTACATCCATTTCATCTTCCATGGGTTCATCCATTTCTTCTGAAATTTTTGTTGATAACATGTTGTGAAGTCTAGGAGCAAAAGCTTCTTCAAGAGCTATTTTTGCATTTGCTAACGCTGTTTCTTTAACAGCTTTTGCATCTGCAATTGCTTCTTTTAGTAAGTCCGATTTTACGTCCATACGTTTACTCCTTAATTTTTTGTTGGAAATAAGATTATTGTGAATCTTAATAAGAATATTAATAATAATTGACGCTATATAGAGATAGCGTATTTACTATAAATATGGAGTAAGTAAAAAAAGATTAATCTTCTTTTAATGTTTGAATATATTGTTTGTATTTAGCTGCAGAAAGCATTTGTCTTTTTAAAATACTTGCTTTTTGAAATTCTTGTTTTGATTTTAATATATCTAGTATACCAGATGTTTTAGTTTGTTTTTTCCAATTTCTAATTGCAAAATTTATATCTTTGCCTATTACTTTTGTTGAAAATGCATTTCCTGGAACTATTGATTTGTGGTGTTTAGATTGTTTGTTCATTATCTGAATTATTTGTAACTTGTTTTTGTATTGGTCTTAATGTAAATTTAAATTTTGAAACTTCTGGTAATTGACTTACAAATCCTTGTATTCTTTGTGATTCTTTAGCAGGGTCTTCTCCTAATCTAACATAAAAGAATCCTTTACCAGCTGCGTCGTTAAATTTTGTTTTAATAACATGCATTCCTTTTTTATTCAAAAATGCTTGGATATCAGCTTTTACATTTCCTGCAGTTGCTGGATCTATTAGTTTATAAAGAAATCCTCCCTTATAGTCTGATATTTTATTTACCAGATCTGCTTCATTTGTTTTCTTTAAACCAAAATGCTGATGATACATATTATTTATATTTGACATCTATTTCCTTTATTATAATAATTTTTTTTCAATTATCAAAATTAATCTATTTCAAAATATCTACCCAAGCCTGTTCCAATATCTTCATATGCAGCAGTTAATCTTTCTTGTAAAACATTCATTTCTTGAGCTGTTTTTTCAAATACTTTATATGAATTAGCAATTTCTTTCATGTTTCTATTAACGGTAATTCCGTCAAACCAATCTCCTTCAGATAGTGTAACTTGATTAGCCATTTCAACCATATACTTTACTTTTTCACATAATTCTTTTAAATTTGTTTTGCTATAAACACCTTCACCTAATTGAGAAAAAGATTTAACAGACTGCAAAAATTCTTGTTTTTGTTCTGTAGTTATTTGTATTGGTTCTCTTTCTAATGCTTCTAATAATTCTTTTATTCTCATGGTAAAATCCTACATTTGCCACTATCACACAATATTGATGTAATAATATTATTTACTTGTTGATAATTTTTTTTGTTATTAATTTTTTTTGATTCATTCATTGGTCTTAAAAATGCTCCATGGGTTGATGGATTAGATACAAAATCAAAACATATTAATTCAAAATCTTCTTGAACTTCTACTGCAGATTCTTTATATAATTCTTTTACGCTTCCTAAACCTCTACTTGATATTCCTAATGTAATACCAGCTTTAAATAATGATTTTAAAATTTTTCCAGCTGGTGTTTCTAATATTTGTACAGCTCCACATAAATCATCACCATCCCACCACATTTTTAAAACATTGTGTGATACATTATTTAAATTAACAACTGAAGAATCTGGATGGTCTAATTCGCCTAATGCTCTATTCTGATCAATATAATCTGTTTGATATTTTTTAGCTTCACGATCTAATATATTTTTTGGATATACTCTACCATTTTGATTTTTGGCACCTGCTCGTTGTAATACTCCTTGTACTACCAATCCTCCAGGAACACCAAATTTAGCTCCTGATTGTTCATTCATAGCACCAATTGGTTTAAATGGCATATATTCTACTAATAAAGCTTTATTCATATTATTCTCCTAAACTTCTAACTCTTTCAGAAATTTTCAATAGTCTTTCAGAAATTCTTTTTAATGCATTATGAGTAGATTTTCCATATGTTGATCCAGCTATGCCAGATTCATTTTTTAATTTAGAAGTGTATTTAACTAATTGTTCTATCTCTTGTAATTTTTTTGCTACTTCTTTTATAGTACCATTAACAGTTTGTGATGGAGTCGACTTTGGATTACCAGTTGCAAATCTTGAATATGATTCAATCATTGCTGCATATTTTTGATCCATAGCTTCTGATACTGATGCGTATGTGTATTTTCTTTTTTTCTTTCCAAATGCATATGGCGTTTTTGGAGGTCCAGCTCCTCCGTCTAAATTTGCAGTAACGTTTTGTTCATCAACAACTTTTATAGTGTCATCATCGTCTGCTTGTGCTTTAACTTGAGCTAATTTTTCTTGAGGTACTTCAATAGTAGCTTCATTTGCTTGTGCAGCTGCTTGCTTCATTGGCTCCTCTTTATCATTATCTCCGTCTAGATCTAAAAAGTCAGGTTTAGCTTCTTCGTTATAATTTTTACTTTTAACTTTTTTTATTGCATCTTCTTTAGACATTCCAGATGCTACCATTCTTGCAATTTGAACATCTGCAAAGTCTTGATCTTTATCACCATCTTGATCTTGTTCTTGTAAATTTTGAAATTTAGATTCAATTTGTTTTAATAATGATTTCATTTATTTACCTGTTTTAGTTCTTTAATTAAATCATAATATCTCAATATAGTTAATACATGAGATTCTTTGATTACTTTTATAGTTTCTACATTACAAAGCATTTCTGATAATTTATCTACTTTTATTTTTGTAGCAGCATCTGTTATTTTATTAACTTGCTCTTTTAAATCTTTTTTAATTGAAGGAATAATTTTTTCAAAATATTGTTTAATTGATTCTGAATCATTAACGTGAGTAATAAATTTATTTAAAACTTGTTTTTGATTTTCATCTAATGTTGAATATTTTTTATTGAATTTATCTACTAGAATTTTATATGCTAATAATCTAACATTTTTATCATGAGTTTTATATGTTTCAATTAATGCATTTGATGTATCAATTGATTCTTGTTTTCCCATTAAATGATTAACAATTGAAGTTTTACATTCTAACAATACTTTTGGATTATCAACTTCACTATATTCAAATAATTTATATATAGATGCTAATTCTTTATAATTATTTATACGTATTTTTGATATTTTTTGAAAATCAAAATTTTCAGAAATTTCTTTAACTAAATTATAACGTTGTCTTTTTAATGAAGTTTTGCTTAACCTATTATGAGAGTCTTTACAACTTCTAATAAAATCTAATGCTTTTGCTTCTGAATTAATTGTTTCTTTAATTAGTGCATTATATAACTGTAATTCTTTTGATAACGCTGTATTTTTACCGAAATATTTTTTAATTATTTCAACAGTTACAGTTTTATCAGATGTTAATGTTTCTGACGTAAGTTTTCTTACTAACATTTCAAAAAGAATAGCGGTATTTTTATACTTTGAATGTTTTAAGTTTTTCATGTTAGTGCATACTTCTTTTCATATAAATATAAAGTAAATTATAAAATATTGTTTTCATCCAACATAGAAAGATTTTCATCTTCTATTTTTGAATCTTCATTTATGATTTTTGATTTATTTTGTTTTAATTTCTTTAGTATATCAGCATTTTCTGTTGCAACTTTAATAGATTTTTTATATCTAGAATCTGGTTGAAATGTAGTACTAGTTGCTTGTTTTAATGTTTTTGCTCCAGTCGGATCCCATCCCATTTGATTTTTATGCTGTCCGTATTTTATTCCTTCGGGAGGTCGGCCTCCTTGATCTTTATCTGTTACATCATCGTGACTCATATGCATTGAAGCTAAATCGTGAGGAGTACCAAATGATTCTCCAGTTACCGTTGGATCATTGCCTTCTTGTTCTAATTGATTTTGTCTAAAACGTAATTTTAAATCTTCAACTATATCATTTCTTTCTTGTAACCATTCATCTTCAGACATATTAAATATGTATTCATAAATATATTTGTCTGACAATAATTTAGAATCTTTCATTGCAACTGCTAATTGGATTTTTTCATTCATTAATGCAACTTTTTGTTGATCATATATAATAGATGGAGGAGTTAAAGATAATTCAAATCCGATTAAATCTTCTCCTTCAAATCCTTGAGAATATAAATGTACTATAGCAATTTTAGATAGTTCTGATACAACAATTTTTTGAATTCTTTCTATTGTTCTAGCAAAACGTATATCCATAGCTGCTAATGTAGTTTTTCCTTCAACACCTTCATCATATCCTAAAAATGGTTTAGGTATTTTTAAAGCAGCCATCATTTTATTTTTTACATATTCAATATCATCTATACCAGTAAATTGCATTCCTGGTAATGTATCTATTTGTGTTTGGCTATTACCTCCACGAACTGGTAAGTAATAATCTTCTAACATATTATTCAAATTAAATTTTAAATTATAGTTACCTGTTTCTTTATCGACAAAAGGAACTTTTTTCATTTTATTAATAATTTGTTCCATAAATGAATCAACTTCATTTGGTGGAATATTACCAATATCAATTTTAAAAATTCTTTTTTCTGGAGCTCTCATAATTCTATGTATTAACATTGCATCTTCTAACATTGTTAATTTTTGAAATTCTTGTCTTGCTCCTTCTAGCATCGATCTACCATATGGTAAAAAATTTGAATCTGATAACATTCTAAAATGTGCTAATTCAAAAACATCATATTCAATTTGTTCTGTAATAGAATGACGAAATTTAATTTCATATTCTCCCGTTTCTTCATTGAATACTTCCATTCTTTCTACTTCATATGCAGATAATGGTCTTGAATTAATTATACCAATTCCTTCTGATATATCTAATTTTAAAAAGAAATCTCCGTATTTACATATATTTCTTATCCAAGGCCACATATTGAATTCAATATTTAATACATCATAAAATAAATTGTATAATATTTTTTGGATATGTGTTTTATTAGTTTTTATTGTTAATATATCTCCAAACTGATCTTCTAAGGTTGATTCGTCAGAGTATATATCTAATGCAGAAGAAATAATAGGATCTTTATCCATCATTTCATAATCAGTATATAATTGTTTTCTATTTTGTTGTGAATAGTAATTTGAATCATACCCTCCATAAGCAGATCCATATGATCCGTATCCATATCTATTCGATCCATGTAATCTTGAATATCGATCAGTTATTTTTGTAGCAGAAATATTTCCTACTGATTGTAATCGATTTGTATCAACAACACGTAATTTTTCTTTGCCGAATTTTCTAACTACGACATTTGTACTAAATAAATTTTGTAAACGTTTTCTTAACGACGCCATAATATTATCTTTAATTTAATATAAATATAACTAACTACAGAAGCCAGGTTAAATTTTCATTATCATACCCATTATTCCAATCCCACCCTTGTTCAGAATGTTTATTTTTATTAGTATAAATGGTTGTATCTGATTTTTGAAATTGAGATAAAGCTCTTTTATTCAATTCAATACCTTGCTGTCTTAATTTTAAACTTGTATCACGTAACCATAAAGCAATTGCAAAACTCATTACCAAATCGTCATTATATCCAACTTGTGCTTGAGGTTTACTATTTAACCAAACGAATACGAATAGCTCTTGTATTAATCTTTTAGAATGTATAACAGGACTTTTTTCTCGCATATACATTTCTAATGCAGATATCATTAATGGTCTTGTTCGAGAAGTTGTCGACACACCTGGTACCATTTGTGATTTATCTTTTTGATCATATCCTTTTCTTAATTGTATATCTAAGTCGACATATCCATCATCTTTATATGTATAAAATAAGTTTTCATAATTTCTATCTAATGCTGGCTGTATTGCTGCCCATCCGATATTTGCGTTTTCTATAGCTAATAATGCATTATTCCATTCTGTTGCAACTGTTACTAACATGTTACCAAAGTCTTTAGGCGGAAGTTTTCCTTTGTATTCTGCTACTTGTTTTATATCTTGTACATCAATTACGTGAAAAGCTGACCAATCTGCTCCATCACCTCTAGCAACGTCTGCAACTACAATATAATTTTTTGTATAATCTGGATATTCCCATATCCAATATCCATTGTCGTATCCTCGTTTTTCTATTGGCTCAATACATTTAAGTTCATATTCTTGTAATATTAATCCATCTACTACAGTATGTCCAGATGATATAAAATCACAATCACATTCTTGAGCTGCGCCTCGTTCTCCTAATAATTGCGTTTGTTCATCTCTCCATAATTGATCTCGTTCTGGATGTAATTTCCAATCTAATTTAATTGTTTGAAATCCATTAACTCCAGTTTCAGCGTCTGCCCATGTTTGATGAAACCAATTACCAATACCATTAGGAGTAGATAATACAATAGCTCCTCCTCCAGTAGATAATGTTGCTTGAGATGCTACCCATATTTCTTCAATATTTCTAATAAATGCAGCTTCATCAACTATTAATAATGATAATGCTTCTGATCGTGCTCCGGTAGATGCACTTGATATTGCTTTAATTTGAGATCCATTTGCAAATTTCAATGATAGTTTATTATTTGTAACTATATTTGTTTTTAACCAACTTGGTAAATTTTCATTCATTATTTGAACTTTACTTACCAAATTTTTTGCTACGTCTTGAGTAGTTGCAATAACTAATACATTAAAATCTTCATTAAATAACATTGACCATAAAGCATATCCTGCAGATAATGTTGATATACCTAATTGTCTTGATTTAAGAATAACATTGTATCTGTTATTTTGTAATGTAGATAATGACTCTTCTTGAAATGGAAATAAATTAAATTTAATTTTACCTTTTGTGGGATGTTGAATATAACAATACTGACGCATAAAGTAAACAGGATCTTCTGCGCACTTTTTGTATTGCTCTTTTATTATTAATTTAATATTTTGTTTATTACTCACTGAAGTACTTCAACGGCCATTTTTCCTGTTGCTACTGCAGTTATTATACCAGATGCAAACCATATAACTTTATGATCATACCATTTAGGTTTTAAATATTTTTCACGTTGTATATATAATTCAATATTACTTTCTAATAAATTTATTTTTTTAGTTGTATACAACATTTCAATTGAATCTAATTTAATAACTGTTTCTAATTCTGACACTAATATTTCTTGTTGAGAAATAATTTCATTATTAATTGAATCTAAGTAATATAACGAATCCAATGTTTCTGAAATATCTATAATTTCTTCACTTGTAAAACATGTATCTACTGTTTGACTAAATGTTATTAATGGCCATATAAATAATATAATAAAAATTTTTTTCATTTCCTAGTTCTTCTTCTTATATTTGCTGCAGCTGATTTAACTGCTTCATCTTTTGACTTTACTACTTTTTTTGGAGGAGATTGTTTTTTTAATTTTTTAGCAGTCTCAATATTCTTTTTTGTAGTAGCAGCTTTTTTCTTAACAGCTGTTTTTTGTTTTTTTATTTCTTCAATTCTTCCATCTAATTGATTTATGGATTTATTATTATCATCAATTTTTTTCTTAGCATCAGCTGCTTTTTTTGAATTAGATTTTTTACTAAATATAAATATCAATCCAAAGATACCAGCAATAATACTTACAATTAATTTCCAATATTTTTTAATCATTATTATCCTTTGTTGTTTTAGTTAAATTATTTAGAAACTTTGTTTTAAACTCTTCGAATTGTGTTTGTATAGTTTCATCAAATTTTTCTACAGTCATTTTTGCATCCCACGTTTCTAATGCTCCATCTGCATTAGTTACGTATTGTTGTGTTTCTGTATATATTTTTTTTAATTGTTCTACATCTTGTTCTGCATTTTTAAGCCATGCTACTGCATTTTCATGAATTTTCTTTTGTTCATACTCTTCATATTTTCCTTGCTTTCTTAATTCATGTTCCATTTCTACAACACAATCAAAACACATTCCATGAATTGTTCTCATTTTTTTATCTAAATGATTATAACTTGTTTTACAACATGATTCTCTACAATTAGGATATGAATTTAAATATTCACGAACTTCTGCAGATACTGAGTTTTTTGGTTTTTTAACACGAAATCCATTTTCTTGTGTAATTATATAAACAGTATTTCCAATTTTTTCTTCCCACGTGTCTCCAACTTCACGTTTTTTATTTTTTTCAGCTAATTGCTTAGCATCAGAAAATCCAGTTGTTTTTTTAGTTTGGAATCTATGGGTACCATCCAACATTTGTTGAATGGCTTTTATATTTTGTAACTTTTTTGACATATTTTTATTCTATTGGTGATTGTTTTTGTAATGATCTATCTATTAATCGTTTCATAAAAGCTAATAATTGAAGTTTTTGTTTTGGATTTTTATCATTCAATAATTTTTTTATTACACCCATTAATAGTTTAACTTGCATTAATGTACCTGGTTTTTGTTCTAATGCTTTTACAAAATTATCAATTCTAGCATCACTCCCTGCACTATCTGTATCAGCTGGTGGTTCTTCTGGACTAGCTGGTTCTTCTGGACTAGCTGGTTCGTCTGTTGGCTCTGGAGCTACTTCCGGAGTTTCTGGAGCATCAGGAGTATCTGGTGCTGCTGCAGGTTCTGGTGTATCAGTAGCATCTGGTGTGTCTGGTGCGTCTGGTGTTTCTGGTTCTGCAGGTTCTTCTGGTTCTTCTTGTTCATTTATAAAATTAATAATTCGACGTTTAACAATTTCTCGAACTAATTTTTCTTTTTGTTCTTTTGTTAATTTTTTTATTTGAGACATATAACCTCCATCTTTTTTTGATAACGTATCAATTAAATCTTTAGCATCATTTTCTACATTTTTTTCAAATGTTGCTTTTGCATGTGCTGCCATTTTAGGATTTCCATCTTGCATATCTTTAATAGGATATATTCTGTCAGCATCTTTAATTTCTGGAGTCATAGATATTTTTTCACGATCATTATCATGATTTGCTACAAATGGATATATTTTATCATCTGGATTTGGAAATTTATCATCTTTTCTATCACCTGGTAAAATTTCTCCTGACGCCTCCCATTGACAATCATTTGTTCCTTCGCCTGTATAATCTTTTAGATCTTTTCTAGCTTTATGCTTTTCATTTTTTGGTTGTTTATGTTTACTCATGTTAACGTCCTGTTATATTATTTTATATAAATATTATCTAATATACTTTAATGTTCCTAGTATCTGATTTATAGGTGCAAATGCACCGGTTAATTTAAATGTATTACCGCCGTATGTGAATACAATTCCTTCTATAGGGACTATTTTTTCAAATCCTCCTAATCGCTTTATACGATCTAATTGTGTTTTTAACATCTCCATTTTAGATATATCTCCAGTAGATCTTAAATCTCTAATAACTTGTGCTATGTCTTTTCTAATATCTTGTACTGCTTTAGCAGGATTTGCTGCTAAAAAATTAGAAGCATTTTTCATTATTTCTGCTCCTAGTTTTAAAAATATTGATTCAAATGGTTCTACATTTTGTTTTTGATATTTTTTAAAATCTTTTTTATCAAATACTCGAAGCCATTGTACAAATTCTTCGTTATCTATCATTTTAGCTAATTGATCAATTCTAGGAGTTTTAATATTAAATGACCATCTATTCATTAATGTATCTAACATTTCGTCAGATATATCATAATCAAAACTTTTTGATTTTTCACGTATAACGTCTTTCCACCAAGCTTTATGATATTCTGCAATTGGATCTTTATCACTTAATTTATATCTATCACGTAATTGATCTAATTCTTTAAATAATGCATCTTGATAATCTTGAAAATCTTCAACTGCACCAATTTTTATCTTTTGCGGAGGTATTAAATTAAATGTATTTTGTAGATCAGCATTTGCATCAGTGATTGCTTTTTGTACCGTATTTCCACCAGACATATCAGTTTGTACAACATTACCATTTTCATCATATTCAACTAAATTATGAAATTGAAGAAATGCTGCATCATATGCAATAACGTTAGCTGTTGCTGGATAAATAATTTCCATATTAGCAAAAACTTTACCATTTTGGAATATACTATTTAATTTATCTGTTCCTACTTTTGAAAATGCTGCAGCTAAATCTGTGCCAGCTTCTCCAAATGAATCAGACAAAGAACCTCTTCCTGCAAACTTTGCTTGAAGTTCTTTAACTGTTAATGGATTTATACGTTCTCCTTTATTTCTAGCAAATTTTACTTGGCCGTCTTTAACTGTCATAAAAATATTCTGTCCATCGGTTTTTTCAGTAACAGCATCTTCTATATCTAATCTACCTTGCAATCCCCTCGCAATCATTTCTTTCATATCTGCAAATGATAATGATTGTGATTGATCTTTATCAAATGGATGTGCCATATGTCCAGCTAATCCGCCTTCATTTATATATGGAGTACCAAATACTGTTTTTGGAAATTGATTAAAATTATATTCAAATCCTTTATCATCTGATTTATTTAAAAATTTTCTTAATTTTTTAATTTTTTTAGAATGTGCCTTTGTGCCTTTTGGAGTCATGTAACCAACACCCATCTGTTCTTTTACTCCCATTACATCTCTATATGTAGGAGCTCCGCCAAGCATTTGCCAAATATTTTTTATAATAGATTCATCATATCCTGGATAACTTGCTTTGAATTTACTATATGAATCTGCATTTAATGCCGCTCTTACTGCAGATGCAGATATTGATTTACCTTTATCTTCACCATCTTTATATTTTAAAGGATCTACAGAAACTGTTAATTCAACTGCATCAACCCCGTTTGGTATTTTTCTTCCGTTACGATCTCCTATTGTTTTATATTTATCTACATTTGGTAAAAAAGATTTAACACGAACATAATCTTCATCTTTTTCAGAAGCTGCTAATGCATATTGTCCTTGATTATCTTGTGGCAATGCAAATAAATATTCGTATGCAGCCATAATTGGCGAATTAAATTTTGTAGTTTGTATTTCAATGTTATTATTTCTATTCAATAAATTAAACATTTTAATACTATTTTGTTGTGTTATACCTTGACGTTCTTTTGGACCTATTAACATAATAACTTTGTCGACGCTAGGATTTTGTGCGTAACGTTGTGCAAGAGCCATATGAGCTCCTGTTATTGGCTTAAAGCCTCCTGGAAATAATACTGTTACATTATTCATTTTATATAAATATCCTTTTTAAATAATTCATTAGTTAATTTTACTTTCTAGTTATTATCTTATAGTTAAATAAATCTTTAGAAGTATTATAATATTTTTGATTTGATGCTATATGCTCTAATTTTATAGTACCTTTTTCTACTTTATAATCATTTGATTTAAACACAGAATGTACTTCCAAATCTTCAGGTGACCAATATGTGTATTTACCTCCAGGCTTTAATATATTAGGTACTATTTCATGAAATGGATCTAACAACTCTTTCCAAGTATCAAAATAGATACCATCAAATTTGGGTAATTTATCTAATACATTTTGCCATTTATCAAACAAACATGTAACATTGGATTTTTTATCCCATCCATCTTTTTTCATTTTATTTTGTACATCTGTATGAGCTTCTATAATCCAATGTTCTTGTACTTGATGAGATTGAATATAAGTGTCTATAAGTCCTAATCCAAATCCTACATTAAGTATTTTTCCTTTGTTATGACATATTAATTCTGCAGCTTCTTTCATTATAGGATCTTCCCATCCCATCATAACCGGTTGGGCAAGAGGAGTTAGTAGTCTGTTATCTTTCATGAAATAAACTTTATTATTTAAGTATTCTGTATGTTGATCTATAATATTCATTAACAACTACCCGGCGTTTCAGAAACTGTTCCACCTGAAATCGTTAGGTTTTGAATAGCTCTACCTACAGCCATACCTATAGCCCCATTAGCTACAGCGGTTGTTCCTCCGCTATTTATATAAACATCATCTCCCGATGTAGGAGTTGCTCCATCACCATCGTGATAATATATTGTATTTGTGGTATTACCTTCTTCGTAAGCTTCACACATTGCGCCTGCACTGCCGAAAACAGGATTGCTTCCTCCAGTATTTGGTAATATCGCAGTAAATGATGTTAATGAAGGAGGTGCCGTTGTTGCTTGAGCTACTGTCGAGCCTTGTCTTTCACCATACGCCGTTAATGCATACGCCGTTATATAATATGTTGTACCACCGGTTAAACTTGTTCTAGATAATGTATATGCTCCTGTTCCAGTCCCTCCTGCATTTACTTTTGTGTTTGATGCATAATTTGTACTTGTCCCAAAATAGAATCCTCTCTGTAATCCTATAGTAATATTTCCATATCCAGAAACATTTCCATTACATGTCATACTAGTTTGGGTTACAGAAGAGGCAGCGTTTGTTGTAACTGTAGGATAATCTTTACTTGCCATATCATCTAATGCAAAATTTCCAGCTGCATCTCCATTTATAAAAGAAGTATATATAGTTTGTAAACTTATATTACTGGGATCTAAACTTCCAGAAGCTGCAATTTGTATCATTGATATATCATCAGTACCACCTGACATTATTTAATTTTTCTTTTTAATTCGTCTATTTGTGTTTGTTGATCTTTAACTGCTTCTACAAGTACTGCAATAATTTTTTCATAGTCAATAGTTTTATATGTTTCATTTGAATCTATACCATCCATTAATGGCATTTTTTTATCTTTAACTATTTCTGGTAATACTTCTTCTACTTCTTGTGCTATTAAACCTATATCTTGTTTACCTTTTTTCTTTCCAGAATTCCATGTATATGAAACACCTCTTAAAGATTTTATTTTGTCTAACGCTCCACCAATTGGTATTATATTGTCTTTTAATCTAGAATCAGATACAGTAGTTGATGATGCTATAACATCTCCATCAGCATGAAAGTCACCATCTGATTCAAATCTAAATTCATTACTATTATTTATATAAACATCCATTCTAGTATTATTTGTGAATGTAATATAATCTGTTGTATCATATCCTATTTTACCGGTTGAATATAAATTATTAAATCCGGTTGAGGTTATACTAGCTATCGATGAATTATTTATTCGTAAATGAAGTGTTTTGCCACTTTTAGCATTTATAAATGTATCTCCTGCAGCAGATTGTAATAATGCATATTCTCCTGCAGATGTTAAATCTCTATGTGAAATGTGTGCATAATCAGTATAAGCTGTATAACCAACTCTTGTTCTACCAATATTTGCATATGCTCCTGCTGTATCATCGCTAACTAATAAATTAGTACCATCAAATGTCATGTTAGCTTCGGCATTCATTCCGTCTGCTCCGGTAGCAGTAACTACTCTGTTATTAGAACCATTACTCATGAAATCAGATACATCAACCGCAACAGTTGTAGAAGTAACGTCTATACCCGTACCAGCTCCTACTGCTAATGATACCGCTCCTGTTGTTCCTCCGCCTGTTAATCCATTGCCGGCTGTAACAGCTGTTATATCACCACTACCACCACCGCCACCTGATACTCCGGTTAATCCTGATCCGTCTCCAACAAAAGATCCAGAAAATACACTACCACTTACATTACCATGAAATAATACATCATCGGTAGTAGTTCCAGCTCTATCAACAATATTGTTAACTTCTAAAGCATAACCTGCAGTCATTTTGTTAGTACCAGTAATTCCAATTCCTATAGGACCATTACTTGCACGAAGTCCTGAAAAGAAATTTATTAATCCTTGTGAATTAAAGTTTCCATCTGCTGTAGTATCATAACTTGATATTCCTAATAATCTAAAATCAAATGCTGATCTAACAAATTTAAATCGTTGACCTATGTTTTGTACCATTACACGACCTGCAGATGCTCCTAGATCTCCTACGCTACCGCCTCCATATGTAGTACTTCCGCCAGCTGGATAAACTCTCGTTTGAAATAATTGATTGAACCAATCATCATTATCAGCTGAAAATCCGTAACTATATATATTACTTCCACTAACTGCAACTCTTGATGAATAACCAATTCCAGTACCAATTCCAGATTCAATTGTTACTTCATGTCCTTGATTATTCAATTTTACAGGAGGTTGTATCATTCCAATTGGATATTCTGGAGTTACATTTATTCTAACAGACTGTGCTATAGATCCTCCTAATGTTCCATCTAATACTAATTTATAATATGTGTCGCCACTTAAAGTATATTCTTCAAAATAAGAACCTGATGTTGCTTCTGTTATTGTTATTAATTTAAATACAAAATAATCAGCTTTAGAATATTCTGCTAATTCTATTCGATTTGCAGTTATATCTCCGTCTAATACACTAAAATTAGAAGCTGAAATTGCAATATCTGTACCATCATATTTGAAAAAACTTCCTGTATTAGATCCTGCAAAAAATCTTGGACGATTTGTACTTGAATCTACTTCTAGTTGTATTCCATCACTTCCAAAACTAGAAGTGTTAATTGATATTGATCTATTATCAGAATCTAATTTTATTTTTGTAAGTGTTCTAGTTAAACTATGATTTATAACTGAAGATGATTCATATCCAGATGATGGATTAAATACGTCCGGAGTCAGTGGAGTTGCTGCAGTACTAGTAATAAAATTGAAATTGCAAGTATCTACTGCATTTCCTGTAAATCCGTCTAATGAAACTTGGCTAAATTCAACAGGACCGGCTTCTAAATTAGAAAATCCAGCTACTTTAGCTATGCTAGTTGCTGCAGATGTTGCAGTGTTGGTAAACGCATTAACATAAGCACCTTCAGCAAAAGCAACTACAAAAACATCTTCAGATGCACTAGGATTAGTTGTAGTATTTACAATTGTTGCTGGATCTAAAACTCCTTCAAAATTTGTTGCATTAGTGCTAATTTGAGAAATTCCTCCAATACTGTTTTTGTTATTTTGAACCTGACCTTGAAAGCTTCCAGAAACAAGTGTTATTGATGTAGATTGACTTATATACGATTGATTTTCAACTCCTCCTCGTAATTCTCCAGACGTTAAATCAAATCCTCCTATTAATCCAGCACTAGCAGTAATTTTACCTGAACCTGATAAAACAAGATTATTGCTTGTATCTGAAATAGCATCACTAGAAATGTTAAATCCTCCAATTGTTCCTCCATCGAATAACACATTAGATCCAGTTATTTGGCCAGAGTCTTTTAATATTAAATTGTTATTAGTAGAATTAATTTGAGTTGATGTTAAATCAAATCCTCCAATAGTACCACCACTAAATAATACTTTTGATCCAGTTATTTGACCAGAATCTTTTAATTTTAAAACACTTCCTACTGATATTTCATCAGAACTAACTGGCATACCGGCAACAGATCCTCCAGTTAATAATAACGTAGATGCAGTTACTTGTCCTGATGATTTTAGAATTAAATTATCATTTGAAGAATTAATTTGAGTATCAGTTATTTCAAATCCTCCAATAGTACCAGCTGTTGCTGTGATTGTTCCAGACATGGTAACATTGCCTTCAGGAGTTAAATGAAAATTAGATGATGATATTTCTATTTTTGCATCAGATCCAGATATAAATTGTACATTTTCTTGTCCTAAAAAGAATTTAGGAGTTCTTATATCAACATTTGATCCACTTATTAATAATTCTCCAGTTGCTTGAGAATATGCAAAATGTCCTGATGATTGTGATCCTATAAAGAAATTACCAGATGAGTCTAAAAATGATATAAAGTCAGTTACTTTTGCATTGGTTCCATCTCCTGCAGAAATATTACCATGAAATCCTAATACATCAGAAGTCATTAACAATCCTGCATTTAATCCTCCTTGAGTATTAATTTCAGATATAGATCCAGTTAAAAAATCAAAATTGGGACCAGTAGCACCAGTTGCTCCAGCGGTTCCTTGAGCACCTTGTTTTGATTTTGCTAGAGTCATTGTTTTAGTAACACTAACACTTGCACTAGTTGCAGTTATATCAACAGATCCAGAATCATGAGCCATGGCAGATATAGCTATTATATTTCCATCTGTTCCAGATAATGTTGAGGTAACTCCTGTACTATCTGTTTTTGAATAACTAAAACTAGATGTTGAATTTTCAAGTCCAACAAAAACAACCATTGATGAACTACCTTCGGTAAAACTAGAAATAGTTCCATTAACATCTGCAGGAAATGTATGAGCTTCATTTGTAAGAAATGCGGTTACCGCAGGAGCTCCGTCTGCTCCAGCAGCTCCATCTGATCCATCTGATCCAGATGATCCGCCTTCTAATTTAAAAATTCTAGTTGTATCTGTTAAGCTGTCTTTTGTTACAGTAATTGTTACTGGAAGATTGCTTTTTGTTGAATTTAATCCTCCTGCATTTGTTGCTCCCGTAAAGGTTAAACTTCCAGATACAATTCCTGTCCCAGATGTAACACTGTTATTATCTAATGAGAAATTAGTAATAAGAGTAGGAACTCCACCAGCTGTTGATATTGTTATATCACCACTTCCAATTGTTCCTGATAAATTTTGTTGATTAATTGTAAACAATATATCATCGTCAATTGCATCGTTAGATGAAGCAGATAAAAATGAAAATATTTGAGAATCAGTTGTTAATGTTAATGTTTTAGCAGTAGATCCAGTTTCGCCTGTTTTTGATTTAGCTAAATTCATTGTTTTAGTTAAACTAACACTTGCACTAACTGCTGTGAAATTAATAGATCCCGAATCGTGACTCATTCCTGTAATAGTTAATGAGTTACTTGAGCTTGTAGCAGTAACACCATCAGAATTAGATCCAGTAAATGTAAAATTAGATGTAACATTATCTAAACCTAAAAACACGATCATATCACTAGTTCCAGTAGAGAAGTCTGGAACAGTGCCGTTTGCTGCAGCTGGGAATGTATGAGATTCATTAGTTAAAAACGCAGTTATTGCTGATTGTCCGTCTGATCCGTCTGATCCGTCTGATCCAGATGAACCTCCTTCTAATTTAAAAATTCTTGTTGTGTCACTAACACTATCACGAGCTACTTCAATTGTTAAAGGAAGTTTAGTTTTATCTCCTCCAACTGTACCACTAAATGTAATACTACCTGATACTTGACCTGTTCCTGATGTAACGTCTGTTTCTAAACTAGGATTAGTTAATGTCGATCCTCCTGAATCTTTTATAGTAATATTACCAGTTACAACTGCAGAATCTAAATTTTGTTGATTTATAATAAATAGTATATCATCATCAATAGCATCGCTACTAGATGCAGATGGAAATGAAAATATTTGAGAATCGGTTGTTAATGTAATTAATTTTGCACTAGAACCAGGAGTACCATCTGTACCTGCTCTTGATTTAGCTAATGCAAATACTTTTGATATTGACACTAATCCATCACCAGATCCAGATTTTGCAGTAAAAGTTATAGAACCAGAATCATGAGACATACCAGTAATTTGAATTTCATTACTAGAACTAGTAGCAGTTACTCCATCAGAATTTGAACCTGTAAATGCAAAGCTAGATGTTACATTTGTTAATCCTTCAAATACCTGCATTGTTGTTGTACCAACAGAAAAGTCAGATATAGTTCCATTAGCTGCAGCTGGGAATGTTTGGGACTCATTAGTTAAAAATGCAGTTATTGCAGATTGCCCTTGCCTAGACTTTACAAGAGACATTGTCTTAGTAATTGATACACTTGCAGATTTTGCAGTAAAATTAACAGATCCAGAGTCTTGTGATAACCCAGTTATAGTAAGACTATTACTTGAGCTTGTTGCGGTAACTCCTTCAGAGTTTGAACCAGTAAATGTATAATTTGCAGTAACATTTGTAATGCCTTCAAATACTTCCATGTCAGTGGTACCACCAGCAAACGAAGCTATATTTCCAGCCTGATCTGCGGCAAAGGTATGTGCTTCATTTGTAAGAAATGCAGTTACCGCATCAGCGCCATCAGATCCTGCAGCGCCATCAGATCCATCTGACCCTGAAGAACCGCCTTCTAATTTAAAAATCTTAGTAGTGTCTGTTAATGATCCTGATGTTACTGTGATAGTTAATGGTAAATTTGATTTGTCTGAATTTAATCCGCCGGCATCTGTAGCTCCTGTAAAAGTAATACTTGCTGAAACTTCTCCGGTAAATAAACCAGAATTATTTGCTACATCGGTTTTTAATGAAAATCCGGTTATTGCTGATCCTGCAGGATTTGTTATAGATATTTCTGAACTATCAATTTCTGTTGATAAATTTTGTTGATTGATTATAAATAAAATATCGTTATCAACAGCATCATTTGAAGATGCAGACGGAAATGCAAATACTTGAGAATCAGATGTAACTGTTAATAATTTAGCATTTGCTCCACTTAAACCTTGTGTACCTTGTTTTGACTTTGCTAGTGTCATAGTTTTTGTTAGACTAACACTAGCAGATTTTGCAGTAAAATTAACAGATCCACTATCATGACTCATACCTGTAATTGTTAATGAGTTACTAGAACTTGTTGCAGTAACGCCGTCTGAGTTAGATCCGGTGAACGTGTAATTAGAAGTTACATTAGTTATACCTTCAAATACTTCCATATCAGTAGTACCACCTGTAAATGATACAACAGTACCGTTATTTTGTGCTGCAAATGTATGAGCTTCATTAGTTAAGAATGCAGTTACAGCATCAGTACCATCGCTTCCATCGCTTCCATCTGATCCAGATGATCCACCTTGAACTTTAAATATTTTTATTGTATCTGTTAAACTATTTTTTGTAGCTGATATAGTTACTGGCAGATTTGTTTTTGTAGATGATAATCCTCCAGCATCCAACGCTCCAGCAAATGATATACTACCAGATGCTATACCACTAAAATTACCTCCTGAATTTGTTACGCTATTATTATCAAAATCAAAATTTGTAACGTTTCCGCCAGCAGTTGATATTGTGACATCAGAACTATCAATAGCCGCATTTAAATTTTGTTGATTGAAGCTAAATATAATACTAGTTGGATCTGCTGTGCTATCACTTGCACTTAAGAAAGAAAATACTTGTGAGTCGACAGACGCTATTAATGATTTAGCAGTTGCCCCATTTACTCCGTCGGTACCATCTGAACCTCCATTAAGTCCAAATACTGTTGTTATATCACTAACAGAATCTTTTGACGCTTCAATTGTTATAGGCAATTTACTTTTAGTACCACTCAATGTACTACTAAATGTTATACTACCAGAAACTTGACCAGTGCCTGATGTGGATGATGAAACAAATGTAGGATTTGTTATGGTAGTACCATTTGAATCTTTTATTGTAATATCACTTGGTAATGGTGAACTAGTTAAATTTTGATGATTAATTATTATTAATATATCATCATCTAATGCAATATCTGATGATGCAGACGCAAATGAAAATATTTGAGAATCTGTTGTTACTGATAACATTCTGGCACTTGCACCTGATCCGTCTACTCCAGCTCTTGATTTAGCTAATGAAAATATTTTTGAAATTGAAACTAATCCGTCACCTGATCCAGATTTTGCTGTAAATGTTATAGAACCAGAATCATGTGCCATTCCGGTTACTTGTATTTCATTACTAGAACTAGTTGCTGTAACTCCGTCTGTATTTGATCCAGTAAATGCAAAGCTGGAAGTTACATTATTTAGTCCATTAAATACTTCCATTATAGTTGTTCCATCAGCAAAACTAGAAACAACACCAGATGAATTAGCTGGGAATGTTTGGGACTCATTAGTTAAAAATGCAGTTATTGAAGATTGACCTTGTCTGGATTTAGCTAACGACATTGTCTTAGTAATTGATACGCTAGCGGATTTAGCTGTAAAATTAACTGATCCAGAATCTTTTGATAATCCTGTAATTGTTAAACTATTACTTGAACTGGTAGCAGTTACTCCTTCAGAATTAGATCCTGTAAAGGTATAATTTGTAGTAACATTTGTAATACCTTCAAAAACCTCCATTTCTGTTTCTCCACCAGCAAATGATGCAATTGTACCAGTTTGATCTGCTGGAAAAGTATGAGATTCATTAGTTAAAAATGCTGTAACTCCGTCTGTTCCGTCTGTTCCGTCTGAACCTGAACTTCCTCCTTCTAATTTAAAGATTTTTGTTGTGTCATTCAATGATCCAGATGATACTGTGATAGTTAACGGTAAATTTGATTTGTTTGAATTTAATCCTCCTGCATCCGTTGCACCAGTAAATGAAATGCTAGCAGAAACTTCACCTGTAAATAATCCAGAATTATTTGCCACATCAGTTTTTAATGAAAAGCCAGTTATTGCAGATCCTCCTGGTGTAGTAATTGAAATTTCAGAACTATCAATTTCTGTTGATAAATTTTGTTGATTAATTATAAACAATATATCATTATCAATTGGTGTATTGGATGACGCAGATGGAAATGAAAATACTTGTGAGTCTGACGTTACTGTTAATAATTTAGCATTTGCTCCTGATAGTCCTTGTGTTCCTTGTTTAGATTTAGCCAATGTCATTGTTTTGGTTAAGCTAACACTCGCTGATTTTGCAGTAAAGTTAATAGATCCGCTATCAGAACTCATTCCAGTTATAGTAAGGCTATTGCTTGAACTAGTTGCGGTAACACCATCTGAATTAGATCCGGTGAATGTGTAATTTGCAGTAACATTTGTAATACCTTCAAATACTTCCATATCTGAAGTTCCTCCTGTAAATGAAACGATTGTTCCATTGTTTAATGACGCAAATGTATGAGCTTCATTGGTTAAAAATGCTGTTACCGCATCTGTACCGTCTGTACCATCAGAACCAGATGATCCACCTTGAACTTTAAATACTTTTATAATATCTGTTAAATCGTCTAAACTAGCTGTAATTGTTATTGGTAGATTTGCTTTATCTGCTCCTACACCTCCGCTACCTAATGCACTTGCAAATACTATACTACCACTAACTATACCTGTTCCGCTTGTTATACTGTTATTATCAAAACTAAATCCAGTTATATCAGAACCTCCAGCTGTTTTAACTTGTACATCTGTTGATGCTAATGCTCTTGTTAAGTTTTGTTGATTAAAACTAAATATAATATTTGATGGATCGGCTGTATTGTCACTAGCGCTATCAAATGCAAATACTTGAGAATCTACAGATGCTACTAATGATTTAGCACTTTGCCCACTAACACCATCAGACCCAGATGAGCCACCTTGTATTTTGAATATAGTTGTAGTGTCTGATAATCCATCCCTTGTTGCAACTATAGTTACTGGAAGATTTGTTTTATCGCTATTTAAACCTCCAGCATCCAAAGCTCCTGCAAATGTTAAACTTCCGCTAACTACACCACTATATAACGGTGGTACTGATGAATTTGGAGAAACGCTTCCGGTATCAAAATCAAAATTTGTAACAGCTGCTCCTGCGGGGGTTGTAATAGTAATATTACTAGCAGATATACTAGCATTTAAATTCTGTTGAGCTATTTTAAATATAATATTAGTTGGATCTGCTGTGCTATCACTTGCACTTTCAAATGCAAAAATTTGTGAATCTGAAGTTAAAACTAATGTTTTTGCTGTATTTGAAGCAGTGGCTTCATTAATAGCATCTTGTACATTTTGTCCTGAATCTAATCTTAATTGCCCTCGTACAGTTAATGCAGACCCATCCCATGTTAATTTATCTCCTAATGAAAATTTAGAACTAGAATCAACATAAAATCCAGTATCTGCGTTTGCATGGTTTCCAACTCCAATATATAATTTATTATCTTCTAAATGTATTCCTCCAATAGAACCTGTATTAGCTCTAATACCTCCTTGCAAAAATACATTATCTGTTTGTAATCCAAAGCCTGGATTTGAATTTCCGAATACTCTATCAGAATTAGCTAATCCTTTAAGATCTCCTAATCTTGCTTTCAATTGTACATCATATAATCCACTACCAGTTCTTTCAACAATATCAATAAATGGAGTATCAGTGTCATTAGGATTTGCATTTATCTTAATATACCCAGTACCAATTTTTCCTGTTGATACTATAACTTGTCCTTCATCATATGATTGTGATGTTGAAGCTAAGTCACCTACAAAGTCACCACCACTACCAGATCCATATCCACGCTGAACATATATTCTACCAAACACTTCATCTTCATTTGAATTATCTCCATCTAATGAAGCAGATTCAACTAGTAAATATTCTGTCTGAAATCCGGTTGAATCAACTTTTTTAGCTAATAATATTTCATCAACAGCAAATCCACTAGCATTTTTTACTGACATCGTAGTATCAGTAGCTGCAACTCCCGATCCTGTTATTGTAGTTGCATTTGCAACCCAAACTTGTCCTCCAATAGCATTAACTGATTCTTTTTCAAATGTAGTTGTTCTTAAGGTACCTCTAATTCTTACATTTTCAAATTCTGCAGTACCATTTCCTTGTGATGATATTTTCCATCCTTTAAATCCACTAGCAAAATCTTTTGTTTGTAATATACCTTCGGGTTTCATTATAAGATTACCGCCTTCAATTGAGCCAGTTGTTATATCCCATCCACCAATTGATGCAGACTTAAATATTGCAAGTCCGGTAGAAGATATAGAAGATGATGCATTTGCTGGAGTTGAAGGAGATCCTCCTATTGTAGCTGGAGTCTGAATACTATTTGCTGTAACAGATCCTAAAATTGTTACTCCATCTGTTATTGTTCCTCCTTCTAATAAAACTCTTGATGCCGTTATTTGACCTTCTGATTTTAATCTTAATGATTCATCTGCAGATTTTATTTCTTCAGTATTAACAACAAACCCTGCAATAGATGCAGATACAAATCTTGCAAATCCTTGATCTGAAATTGATGAAGATGCATTATTTTCGTTTGAAGGATTTCCATTAATTATTGCTGGTGTTAATATACTATTAGCAGAGACAGATCCTAAAATTGTTACATTATCTGTTATAGTACCGCCTTCAATTAATATTCTAGAAGCTGTAATATCTCCGTTATTTTGTATATGATATCCTGAAGAAGATATTTCTAATTGTCCTGCAGATCCACTTATGAATTGAGTTGCTTCATTTCCTAAAAAGAATGTTTGTGTATGTATGTCTAATATACTAGGATCTGTTCTATATTTAAAAAAATTATTTTCGTTTGCAACTAATTCTAAACCAACTCCACTATATGATGTTTCTGACTGTTGTGGTAAAGCAGATCCTGAAAATAATAAAAATCCTCCTCCAGACCCGGTTGCTTGATTAAATCCTTCATATCCTAATGATCTAATATATCCAGTATTTTGAAGTCCTACAATTTCAACACCTGAATTTAAAGAATCTGCTACGGTTAATGAACCAGTTAACATTGAAAAATCGCCGTCGATATAACGATTTCCTCCTTCAAATACTTTATTTCCTATAATTGTTTCATGTTCACTTTTAACACCAGCTATATTATAATATTCTATTTTAAATTGTAACTCATTATTTGATTTATGTTTTACTGGTATATCTGTTCTAAATCTTGTATAATTTTCTGTGAATCCATTTTCAGCTGATGTCAATGTTCTAATATCTGAAAATTGCCATTCTCCAGATTCTATAACAAATAATAAAGATCCATTACCTGTTTTATCAGCATTAAATACAAATTGTTGATCATCTAATCGCTGTTGATTAGCATCAATTACTAGTTCACCAATTTTTCTTCCTAATGATACTGGTAAAGCTCCGTTTAATGTATTTACAACATCATTAAAAAAAGATGAGCCTGATAAATATATTGAAAGTTTAGGAGATTGAAAATTACTTAAAGAATTTTTTGTTGCAATTGCGTCAAAGATTATTTTATATTCAGAATTTTCTACAAATACTCCTGGTAATGATTCTTTTGTTTGAAATATTAAAACACTATCATCATTTGAATAATCAATCGAAGGTAATATTGAAACAGCATTATTTAATGAGCTTGTTGTAAATGTTAATGTAGGCGCACCATCTTCTGTTTTTCCAATATATGTATGTGATTCCCAATATTCATCAATAATGCTTTGAGATGTAAAAAAACCAACTCCAACATCTGGTAATATTGATCCAGTTGCATCTACAAATATTTCAGTTGGTTCTAATAAGATATCATTAATTAATTCAAATGTTCCAATTGTTGCTGAACTATTAATATATAATTTAATTCTTGAAATATCCCCAATTGCTGGATCTAATTTTGTAATTTCAGTTAATGCAAATGATTCAGAATGTTGGGTACCTATATAATTTGGAGCTGCTTCATATTCTATAGTATATGAAGATGGATCAAATTTTGTATATTGATGTTGAGATAAACTTTGACTTAATGTAAATACAAATTTATTATCTAATTGTATAAAATCTTTACTTAATACTTTTTTAATAGTAGAAGAATATATTCTAGCAGAAGATGTTGGTATAGTTGATAACGGTGTAGGATTTACTGGCGATGTAACTGTTAATGTTCCTCCAACCATATCTGGTCTAAATTCTCCTCCAGTTATTTTTGCTATAGATGAATTTTCTTTGGTTTCAAATTCAATTAATCCATCTGAAAAAATTGGAAATTGAGTATTATCATTATATTGTCTATCTAAACGTACTCCAATTTGTTCTGAAACGGTTGCTTCTGGTAAATTTAATGAATCAAATATAATATTATTTACATTAGGTGATTTTGTATCGACTGGAGTAGTTACACTCCATTTTGCATTAACAATATTTCTCCAACTCGCAGGAATTGATTCGTTATTATATGAATCTAATGTTGCAGCTAATGTTATTAAACAATCTCCACTTGGAGTATTGTCATAAATATAAATTGCAATAAATCTTGAATTATCTGGATCAATTTTATTAACCACTTCATGATAAATTGGATTACCATTAGAATCTAAAATTTCAATTTGTAAATCAGTACCTGGTTGAAATATATTAGGTACTCCTTTTAATTTAAATAAATTTTTACCTAATGTTAATTTATCAGGTAAAAGTGTAATATTAAATATATTAGGAGATAATAATGATGTATCTGTAATATATGTATCTAAACGATCTAAGTTCTGTAAATTAGCTATAGCTTTCTTCATACTATAATATTCTTTTTTTATAAATATTATGTATGTAGAATCTGGCTGAAATTTTTAATCTTATTTACTTCAATTAAGTTATCTACCATATCTCTCATTGATTCGACATGCGATATAATGATAGAAAAATCAAATTTGGTTCTAAAATATTCAAATAAATTAGTAACTGCAGAAATATGTTCTCTATCTAAACTACCCCAACCTTCGTCAATAGCTATAAAATTTGGTCTTGGTAATGCAGAAACATTAATTAATGCTACACGAATTGCTAATGATGATATAAATCTTTCCATACCAGATGTTAATTCTAATGGCCAGAAATTATCTTCGTCGTATATAATATATCCGTTAATATTTTTACCATCTGTATTTAACACCATATTAAAATCTACTACTTGATTTAATACATTGTTTATTTCTGTTTCAATTTTAGGTAACGCTTTTTTAATTAATTCATAAGGAACACCATCACGCTTTACAGATTGTAAATAATATTCATATGCTTTATATTCAGTTTCTAATTGTTTATATGTATCCAATTGTTCTAATGCTGTTTTCTTTTGTGTTTTAGCAACTTCTATTTCTCCGTGATTTGATTTAATTTTATCTGTAATATCTTTTATTAACGTTGTGGTTTCAGAAATTAATTTCTTTTTTGATTCTATTTTTTTATCTATAGTTTCATTATAAGTAATAGCTGATTCATTTTTTCGAAATAATTCTTGTCGTTCAGCATTAGTTTCTAATTCTGATTCTTTTGTTTGTATATCGCTTTCTAAAATTTGTAATTGTAATTCTAATTTTTCAATTTTATTTTTTAAATTTATTTTTTCTTGATATTCATGAATTGAAGAATTTAATCTATCAATACGTTGTTGAAAGAATTCAGCTGCTCCTATTTTATTTTTTAAATGTAATTCATTTCCAGGAAGTAATCTTTTTGCTTCTAATGCATCTTTAACAAATATATTTTCAATACAATATTTACATGTATCATCATATTCATGAGTTTTTAAATGATCTATTTTCTTTTTTTGTGAAGTTATTAAACTTGTTAATGTACTTATTTCATTTGATATTACATCTTTTTTCTTAATAATATCTGATAATTCGTTTGATATTTTTTCAAATTGATCTTTATTAATTGTTGTTTGATATGATGATATATTAGATTTATTACTATTAATTTTATTTTCTAATGAATTACAATTAATATCTATATCTTCAATTTCTTTAATTAAAGATGATTCATCTTGTTGTAGTTTTTTGATATTTGGACCATCATATGACATTGGTTGTTTAGACTCAATTAATTCTACTATTTGATTTTGTAGATTATTTCTTGATTCTTGTAAATCAGTATCTCCTTTTTCCAATTCAATAATTTTATCTTGATTTTTTAAAATTATATCATCCGATTCACGTATAATTAAACCAAAATCAGTTTTTTTATATTCTTTTAATTTACCAGAAGTTTCTTTTATTTCTTCTGATGCTAAATGGTATAGTTGTTCAAATACTGTTGTATCAAGAAATTGTGATAATAAATCTTTTCGTTCTCTTTGAGATTTTTCTATAAAATTATTATTATCTGCTTGTAATGAAAATGCAGTTAAAATAAAATCATCGTACGTTCCTAAATATCTTCTAATACTTTTATTTGTATCACTTCTTTCTTCTCCATTTAAATTTTGATCTTCATTGTAAAAATTTACATTTACTTTAACATGGCCATGTTTTAATGTTATTCCTTCTCGCTCGATAGTATATAATTTATTGTTTAACATAAATTTAAATACTCCTTTAAATCCAGACTTTTTATTATTTAAAACTTCTTTTGATTTACTTGTTTTACTACATTTATCAAATATTGTATATGTTATTGCATCTAAAAGTGATGATTTACCTGATGCATTTGCTGCAAATAATCCTATAACATCAGATAATTTTGAAAAATCTACTTTATTATTTTCGCCATATGAAAACATATTATTAAATTCAAATGATATTGGATGCCATGTTACATTTCTTACAGATTCTAGTATTGGCAGTTTTGAGTTAATTGTTCTATTAATATGTCGTATAGCATCTAATTCTTTTTTATCTGCTTCTGGATAATTATCTTCAATAAACGTTGTTATTAAATTATTTTGATGTTCTACATCTCTAACATTTCCAATTGCAATTGATCCATTTTGATTATTATCAATATGATTTGCAGATCGTTGTATAGATATATCTTGAACTTTATATTTTTTTCTAATAGTTGCAATTAACTTTTTAATATCAGATGCATCAGTATCATTAAATTTAATTCGTACTCTAGGTTTATTAGGAACACGTTTAGGAGAATTAATAATTTTACCATTATCTACCTCAAAGGTTACATATCCATATTTATTTTCTATTTCAATAAATTCTGAACATCGATCTGGTAAATCCCATACTAATATGCCGTGATTAAGTGCTTCTCCATGATTTTGTTGTATTAATGATCCAGGATATCCAATTGTTTTTTCTTTGTTTAAGAATTGTGCAGGCTTATGTATATCACCTAATAATGTTAAATCATGTCCTTCAAATAAATCTGTTGTAACATGATCATTTGATATTTGAAATCCAATATCTGTTTTTGCGTTATGTACAGCTCCGTGATGTAATGCTACTTTATAATGAGCATCGAAGTCTTTAGCTTGAATATAGTCTTTTGGAGCTACATCAACAGCCATATGATTAAATACAACGTTTGCAAATTTAAATAACCCATTTTCTTTTATAAAGTATATATTTGTATTATCAATAACATCTAATATTGGCGATATAGCATCTAATCTATATAAATTATTTAAATTCATATCGTGATTACCTAATATTACAATTGTTGGAATATGAAATCCATTAAAGAATTTTGTTAGCATGTTAATTAATTCTGGCGACATATCTAATTTAGAATGTACTATATCTCCAGTTACTACACAAATACTTTGATCCGTTGCATGTTGAGCAATATGTAAAAATAATGTATCAAATACTTCTTGATATTCTTTGTGTCGTTTTAATGTCCTAATATGAATATCAGATATATGAAATATTTTATCAATTGATTGAATATTTGTTTTTAGTGTTTTTATTTCCATAATGAGTTTATTTCCAGTGTCATCATTTCTTCAAATGAAAACTTGTAAGTATCTTGAATTTTTTCAGTAATTTTTTTGTATCCTAATTCGTTAGGATCTTCTGTTTCTAATTTTATAAAATAAACATTTAATCCTTCTGCCATAAATGTTTTTGCTATATCCATTGCGTTTTTAAATGCATCTTGATCTAAACATATGTAAATATCTTTAACATGTTCTTCTATAATTTTTATTTGTAACATTGGATTAATTATTTTACCAAATAGTGGAATTGCATTTCTTTTAATTGTGATTGCATCAAATGCGCCTTCGCATAATATAATAGGTTCATTCCAATTAATTAACATTTCAAATCCAATAATGTCTTTTGATATTTTAGGATTTTTATGTTTATATGGATCATTTTTATAAAACGCTCTTGATACAAAATAATTTAATTGACCGGATGAATCATAGCTAGGAATAATAATTTTGCCAGAATATGCTCCTGATTCTGCATATCCAATTCTATATCTAATTATATCAAATAATGTTATACCTCTAGTTTTTAAATAATACATTGCATTACGATAGTCTGGAGTATTTTGTTTTAACCATAATGGCTTATATTCATCTGGTAATTGTATTACTTCTTCAGTTTCTTTTATACTAGCAGTATTTCTATACTTAGATCTTTCAATTATTTTATTTAATTTTTCAAATTTATCTTTTGATAATTTTAATTGTTTAAATAATGAATGTATCGATCTTCCTTTTTTATCAGATATCCAACAATGCCATGGATTTTGTCCATCTGAATTTGTATTAATATTAATTTCTAATTTAGGTTTATAATGAGAAGTAAATGGCGAAAAAAATGCAATATTATCTCCAGATGTTTGTTTTCCTTTTCCTAGAACAGATTCCAATAATTGAAGTAGTTTTAAGTTCTTCATATTAATTTATTATAAGAAAATTTACTGAAAGATCAAAAGTATTGGTTTATTATATATTAATAGTTAGACACAATTAATCGGTCTAACGAATCATCATTTAATAATATACATTATATTAAACGATTTCATCTTTTTATTACTTACATTAAAAAAATAATGATTATTTTTCAAAGATCCAAGTTAATTATACTATATTTACACCTAATCTTTTGATTATTTGTGTTAATTCTTTATAAATTTCTTGATATTTATTAGGAGCTAATGCTTTTACTAATGTTACCATTACTTTTTTATTAACCGGTACCGGATTATCTGGTAATACTGCTTTAATTATAGGAATTATTTGTTCTGTTGTTTCTAACGCTCCTAGTACAGTTTCTTCAGCTTCTTCTGTACCTCCTAAATCATCTACTATAGTTTTTGCTATTTGCATCATTTTTTTAGGATCCTTTTCCTTTATTAATGATTCAATTGATTTTTTTCTAAATACTAATTTTCCAACATCAACATATCCTTCATTCAAATTTTTAGTTCGAAATCTTCGCATATTTGTTTGTAATTTATTCATTTTGATAATCCTATTTACTAATAAATATAATATTATATCAGAAAAGTAATTATTTCTTCAATATCCTTATCGTCACCATGCGGATCATATGATTTTTTTAAATTAGTACCACATATTCTAGCAAATTGCTGATACCCCCATGCTGTAAATCCATTTCTTAAATCTTTTACTAAATTATATCCTGTTCTAGAACATTCACGATCTATTAATTTAATTAATAATTGTCCTTCAAAAACTGTTAGCCGTCTCATGTCTTTATCAAATTCAGTTTTAATTTGATCCTCAACTTGTTTATAATATTTTTTAGAATTAATATTTCTTTGTTCCGTAGACATCGATGCTAATTCATTTTCACATTCTAATAATCGTTGTCCTACTATTTGAGCATATGGATATACTTTTTTAACTTTTGCAACTAATTTATAATATTGATTTTTACTTCGATTATTTTTAAAAACTCTTATTGTATATGTAGGTAATTGTCCTACTTGATAAATATAATCACATGGTTTACCAAATGGATCTACACATTGACTAAAATTTGCATTAGAAAATAAAATTGTTAATGCTAATATTATATACGTTTTCATATCTTATTTTTTTTCTTTATAATAAGAAATTAATATGAAATATCCAAGAATTAATTAAAAAAATTTGTTATAGTTGGCTTTTCGTCGACTTTACAACACTCTGCTAACCATTCTATTGGCATTTCTTTTTTTGCTACATGTTTAATACCAATTTTTAATGCATATGATTCATATGTTGTTTTTGAACCTTTAGAAATTTTTTGGTTTGGATTTTGAAATATTATTCTCAAATCTATATCAGGATTTGAAGCCAATATATTTTTCATTTTTTGTCTATCAGTACTAGTCCATCTTCCTTTAGTTTCAATATACATTGTTTTACCATTCTTTTTTGTAAAAACAAAATCTGGTGTATATTTTGAATTTTTTTGAGGGACTATGTATTGTAAAGTTTCTGTTTCATAATTTACTGGATATTTTGATTCTTTAATTTGATCTGCAACTTTTAATTCTAAGCCAGATCGATATCCGTATTTATACGCCGCTTGGCGTTGTTTATTATTAGAGTGCCAATGATTTTTCATAACTTGTTTCTTTATTTATAATTGATATTGTGTAATACCATTAACTTTATCAGGTAATTCAATTGGTGATTGTGTTAAAGCAATTTTATATCCTGTTCCATCTAATGGTACAACAGCTGAATCAGCAATAGAAATTTGAGCCATTCCATTATTTAAAAAATGTAATGCATATTTATCTAACACACGACCTTCAAATTCACTATCAAGTATACCAAATATTCCATTTTTTAAAGTGTTATCTGTAAATCCAACTGAATCTAACGCTCCATCTGACATTATAGCATACTTTACTATATTAGTTAAATTTAATCTAACATCTTCTGCAGATAATCCTCCAGTTCTTGTTCTAACTACAGATTTTTTCATGGCTACAGCTTTACTATCACGTAAAGCAAGATATTCTTGATCAAGAATTGTATCATATGTATTTAATGACTTTAGTAATTTTTGTAAATTATTAGATACTATTTTCATAATTTTTAGATCTGTAATTCCTTGTAATTTTACATTTTTATATGTTCCGCCATATATTGCTGCGTCAATTAATTTTTCAATTGTGCCTCCTAAACCACTTGCAAGTTTTCCAGAAGCTCCAGCTGCTAATGCAATTGTAGTTTTATCTGTTTCATTAGGCATACCAATTTGATTAACTCCAGCTGTTTTTGATTGTTTAGTTATTATTTTTTCTTTTACTAATTGATCTAAATAATCATTAAAAGAATAACCGGCAGATCTGTCATCAGCTGTTATATCTTCTTCATACCATTTTTTTAAAGTTTCGATACTTACTTCTTTCCCACTACTAACGCCTTTATATATTGTTTGTGCATACGGAGTCTTAACAGGATCTGCAGATTTATTCATAAACGGCTGACCGCCAGTAGACATAGATTGTCCACCCATACTTTGCTCTTGCAAATCATGTTTAATTTTTTGATATTCTTCTAAAATTATATTTTTTAATTTATTTCTATTCATATTAAGCTTTTCGCTTTTTGATATTGTTAGTTGATTTATCTGATAGTTGTGGTGTACCTTTGTTTACATTATCATTGTCTGGCTGTTCGTTATCATTTGGTTCAACTGTATTATCTGTAGTATTTTTATCTGTAGTATTTTTATCAGAATTATTAGGATCAGGATTATTAAGGGTATCAGGTTTTTTTTCCCATGTATCAAATGCTTTAAGATTTTTTAATCCTACATGTATATGATCATAATGATCTTTATCTCTCCAAATTACTTGAATTCTAAAGTCTTTATTTGGATATTTTGCATTAAATACGTCTCCTTTTGTTGGAATACCTTTTCCAATAGCTTTCATTATGGATAAAAATATTTTATCGCCTATAGTGTTTTTAACAACATCTTTGTCCTTTTCACTACCAACGTTTATTTCACTATTTTTTAATGCTATATCAACACCATATGATGCAGGATTTTTAAAATAATGATCAGATATATATCCCTTTGCAGTCCTTTCACCTTCTCGTTTAGTAGAAGTAAGTCCAAATCCAGGTATACTTTGAAATGGTTTTAAAAATGTTAACAACATAGGTTTTGTTCTTGAATAACTTCCATTTTTTTCGTGTGAAAATGCAGTTTTTAAATTTGTAAATCCATATGTTTCTGATGCTGGAGGTGTACCTTCTGGGAACGGGCCAAAAGTTTTCATTGGTGCCAACGAAGGAACTCCTTCAGATGTAGGTTTTTCTGCATCAACCTTTGTAATTTCTTCTTCATCATTTGATGTAACTGGATCATCTTCATTATCTGTTTTTTCTATATCAACTTTAATTGGATTAGACACAACTGTTACTTTGTTATCTAAATCAGGATCAACAGATCGAAAATTAGATTTAGGAATAATATAACTTGAATTTCCAATTTTAGGTAGTTTATTTATTTTTTTTATATCATCCTCTTTTAATTCAGCTATAAAAACTATCCAAATTTGTTTTCTATTTTCTTTTTTCTTTAAATCTACTTTGTCGACAACAAACAGTCTAGAAACTCCTGTTCCATATGCACTGGCATCTCCATATTGTTTACTTAATTGTATAGTTCTAACAATTTGTTTATGAGTAATATTATTTTTTAAATTTTTTCCTTTTACAATTATTTGAAATCCTCGTACTCGGCCTGGTATTTTTTTCAATGCAGATTTTTGTTTATCCGTTAACGGGTCAATTGTTATTGATCGTAATTTATAATCGGGAACAGAAGTTTGTTCAAACAGCGATTCTACTGCTAATTTATAATATTGTTCTAATACTATATTTTCTATATATTTCTTGTTATTCATTTTATATAAATATTACCAATCTATCATTACCAGATTTCCATTCCATTTCATTATGTTGTCTGGTTTAAAATCTAATGTTTGATCTAGATCTCCAATGTTAGTTTTTCTGACTTGTTGTTCTAAAGCTCGTAAAAAATTAATTAATATAGTTGAGTATTGTCTTGTTTCTTCTGTATTTAAATAATCAAATATTGTAGCATTAGGACCTTCTTGTCGCATATATTGTTTAAAATTATTATAAAATAATTGTAACTCAGATTTTTCTCGTTCAGATAAATTTTCAGCTCTACTTAAAATATACATGTTTTTAGTATCATGACTATAATGTACTGGAATAAATGTATTAAATTCATTAGAACGACCTACTATAACATCAGCTACTGCTTTTTCATCTGGTTCAGTAGTTGTTTTAAATAATAAATCTTCTCCATCAAGTTGATATACTTTTCCGTTATCTCCACTTCCTATAAATGAAAATTGTTTATTTTTAATTTTATCTAATAATTGATCTGCACGATCACTACTTAATTCTGTTAATATTTTTTTTAACTTAATCATTAGTACCCTCCTCCACCGGTAGAAGTACTAGTTGTTGCAGTAGGAATACTAGTTGTATTAGTATTGATATTAGTAGTTATAGTATTTGTAGATGAAGTAATTTCATTTAATATTTTAAATGGTTTTGTATCTAAATCTAATCGAACAAGAATATTCATATCAACATTATCTCGTTTCTTAATTGGTTGTCCTAATTTTCCAATTGCTAATAAACGTCCAGCTGGGTCATATAATCCTATTGAAGTTATATATGGAGTAAATATACTACCAGTTAAATAATTTAAATATTGATTATTATTTTCTGTTAATGCAGAATGATTTTGTGTAACATTGAACTCTCCAGAATTTATTCTACATAATGAATTCATTTCATGCATTGTAATTGAACTTTCATAACTAGCAGTATATGCACTAGTTATTAAATTATTAAATCGATAGTCTGGAGTTGATATTATGACAAATCCTTTTTTACTAAAAACATTTCCAACAATATTTGTTTGAAGCATTCCTCCACCTTCGCTACGGTCCGATAAAGTGCTTATCTCCAAGTTTGTTAATCCTTTGTTATAAATCCTAATTTCATCTAGATAACCTTGTAAATTAGTGTTATTTGTGTTATAACCGCCTATATTTAGATTGTAATTGTTTGAAATATTACTTGGCGAATTTACATATGTATTTAAATTATCAGTTAAAAAATCAAAACTACCAGACGAATGTTTTGTTCCATTAATATACAATTCAATATCACTACCAGTTTTTTGACAAACAACATGAGTCCAAGATGAAGATACATCTGCAGATGATGTAATTAATGCAATATTATTTATATTATTACCACGAATACTAAATTTAATTTGATTGCTACCACTAAGTTCTACATTAAATGGACATGGTAATGTACTTAATTGATCTGCTTTTGACAAAATTAATTGATCTGAATTTGCACTATTAGTTCCTGATATAAAAAATGAAATAGCATAATTTTTTTGTTTATTATATTCTCCTTGTATATTTCTAGATATATAACCATTTCCAGAAAATAATGCAGATAATCCTATAGGCTGTTCTTTACCATCTGAAGTTGTTACTCCATCTACATAACTAACGTTCTGACTCTCTGTATATGCTATTTTTGTTTCGTTAAAATATTGATTAAATCCTTCATAAAAAACTAATGTGTTAGGAAATGAAGAAGTAATCATATTACTATCATAAACTAAACCAGAACTATATGAAGCTAAATTTAATGAAGCACTAGAATATGTAAAAGAGTCATTTTTAATTTGTTGACCCATTTTCTTTTGCGGTATACTAAATATTGAAGACGTTTGATATAAATCAGTAGGACTATTATTAAATTTATAAAATAACTGATCAATTGATTTATATATTATTGTTTTATATGTTCCATTACTATTTTGTTCGCCAGTTACATATGTTTCTAACACTTTATCAATATAATATGCTTGTAACGGAGTATGTAAAGTAGTACTCCCAGATAACATCGTAAAACGTTTATTTAATTGCATTGTGTGAAATTTAAGATCGCTTGGATCAATTTTTTTCAATGCACTTACCGTTTCTCCGGGATAATCTGTAATTGATGACATAATAGTTTAAACCCTGTTATTTTAATATAAATATAACAGGGTTAAAATCAATGAAAAAATTAATAATCTAATTTAACTCGAATGTTTAATTCTGATTTTTTATCTTTTTTAATTGGTTGACTTAATTTAGCAACAGCTAGTAATTCTTGACTATCATTATACAATCCAACTGTAGTTATATATGATACTGGATTTGTCCAATAACCTTCGTTTACAATTTGATAATCACTTCCCGTTGTATACGATGGATTATTTGAATAATTAAAATCACCATTAAAAAGTCTTACAAAATAAAAAGTGCTACTTACAGTTTCTTTATTTCTTGCTTTAAATGATCCTGATCCTGCAGATGCAGATCCAGATATTGAATGAAATAATGTATAATGATTATGACCAGCTGAATTTGATCCGGTATTAGTATCAAATGCCAATTGTCTATCTAATTTTTCTGCATCTAAAACTAATACACTATGTTGTGGATAAACTTTTCCATAATATTGTATTTCTGTTGAATTTCTTTTATGAATACCATCAGTTATACTTCCAGAAACTATATTATATGAGTCAGCAATTTCTGTTTCTGAAACTCCGGTTTCTGTAGACGAATCGTCAATTAATAATAATTTAGTAGTACCAGTTAAAACAACACTACCGGTACCATTTGTTTCTCTCGATCCAATACTAACCAATGGCAGTTCCCAATTTCCAGGATCTAATCTTTCTTTTGTTCTTGCTCTTTGAATATTTAAAACATAAATCGAAGGTGTAGTATAAGTAGATGATCCAGTTGCAAATGTAAACGCAGATTCAGCTTCTCCTAATAAAAGTTGTTTATATTGAGAATAAATTGCTTTACTTGGAGCATCTCCTAATGTTCCACCACCATTATTTAAAGATCCACTCCCACGTTGATCACCAAATGCTATAGCAAATTGTACAGCTGACCCAGTATCATTAGGTGCTTTTTGACTTACATTAACATAATATTCTTTTTGTGCATTAGTTAATGTTGAAGATGTAAAAAATGTTGATAATGCTGATGCATCATCACTCCATAACGCATCTGTAACTGTTTCTTTAGACGCGTCAATTATATCATTGATTCCTAATTGTTGAAATGTTTGACTTTGATTTGATAATTTTTTTAATTTTAAAATTAATTGATTCATTTTAATATCCTAAAAAGTTGCAATATTATTCGCTACAATAGTAGAAGCTAAAGCAGTTCTAATAGCTTGAGTTACATCTACAGAAATTTCACCTCCTGTTTCGTTTGCAAAGAATGTTAATGTTGTTGATCTTGTTTTTGTAGTTGATGGATTTGGCCCAACAATTAAATCAAATTTACCAGTACCAACAACAGCAATTGATCCAGGATCTGTAGAAATAGCTGGTTGTTGTTGTAAAGCTGTACCAGCAGCTGGTGATAACGTTCCAAATGCATCACTTTGTAATATCGCAGTATATCCTAATGTTTGATTTGCATTTGGATAATTTGATGTTGCAATGTTAAATGTAATTGTTCCTCCATCTCCATTGACTGTTCCTGGAGCTAGCGGAGTTAAAGATACTTTTGGTATATACTGAGCGTTATTTCCTGGCAATGATAATAATTTATATCGTAAAGCTTTAGTTTGTTCTGGAATAGCTTCTGTTACTGGCATATTTTCTATTACAGATCCATAAAACGCAGTACCTCTAGTATCTGCAGGATTCCATAACGTATAATCTATTTCATCATCTCCTAACGCAAATTGTGTAATATTAAACGCATTAGCTCCTTGTGCTAATAATTCACGTCCTTTATTTGTTAATATTGCATCAACCGTTATTGATGTATTATCTAAATATCCCATGTTTATATCCTTTATTTTTAATAAATATCATAATCAAAAATTTTTAGTAGTTATTTCTATTTGATCTATTATTTCTATTTGATCTATTATTTGTATTTGACCTATTGCTTGTTGGTTCACTACTTCTTGTATTTGACCTATTGCTTGTTGGTTCACTACTTCTTGTATTTGTTCTAGTTGGTTCACTACTTCTTGTATTTGTTCTTGAAGTTTGATTAGATCTTGTTGTTTCACTACTTCTTGTATTTGTTCTTGAAGTTTGATTAGATCTTGTTGTTTCACCACTTCTTGTTGTTTCACCACTTCTTGTATTTGTTCTTGTTGTATTACCTCTTCTTGTTACAGGTTTAGTATTTTCTGTTTTCCCACCTTGCCCTCTATTAATTGGTTTTGTAGTTGGTGGTTTTTTAATAGGTGTTTCTTCACTACGTTTATAAATACTACCTCCAGGTTTAACTGGATTATTTTTTATAGTTTCAATTGTAGGATCATTTTTACTAATTATTACTTCTGGATCTTCTTTTATTATTATTTCGTCATCATTATCACCACTAAATATTTTATCAGTATTTCCTTCGCCTGTGCGCAATTTGCTAGTTTCAACTTTAGTTTTAGTTATAACAGGAGCTCCATCTGGAAAATTTTGTGTTGGAATATTAATTCCAGGGCCGGTTAATTTACACCCATTATATCTGTGATTTATTGCACCTAAAGAAGCTTCTGCAGAAATATTTGCATTAATATTATGACCTAATGCTGAACTATTTGCTACATACATGTTTCTAATAGCTAACGATCCGGACGTATTATTAACTTTTGCAATTAAATCAGGAGATGTGTCAGACAATAAAGAAGTAAATGTGTTATTAATAGATCTTATAACTGGAGGAATGTCATCAATTGATGAAGAATATGTATTATTTTTATATTGTACAGGTTTACTAAAAACTGAATCTTTGCTTCGTTCTAGTAAATTAGGTTGTATTAATAATCCTTTTATTTTATCAACACGAGCTGGTATTAATTGATCTAATTGCCTAAAAAATGATAAATCAAATAATGAAAATAATTCAATAAATGCATTAATATCATTTTTACTACTATATTTTTTCCAATATGACGCAGCTAATTGTATTAATTCTGGATATGATTTTTTATTCATATCTTCTGGATCGCCAATAAACTGATCTAATCTTTGATATCCTAATTGTGCTATAATATCTTCATCTATCATTGTTTGAGGAGAATAATATACTCCTAATTTATTTAAATCCAATGGAGCCGTATCATATTTAGCTAATGAAGCTCTATTAGTGCTACTCAAATTATCAGTTAATGTATATGGTTCTATACGAATTTTATTATCATCATAGGTTCCAGCTCCTATAGAAATACCATCATAATAATATGTTTCTTCAAGTGAATCATATGGATTATCAGAACTCCACCCAATAAATGATGCTGAAATACTAGAAGAAATTGGTTCTACTCCTCCCAAACTAGAAGTTATTGAATGATTTATATTTTCTGTTAATGGTAATCTAAATACTAATTCATCATATGCACTATTATTTCCATCATACGCAGAAGGAGCTTTTGTATGATTAGTAAATGGATCATCTTGCAAACTAGATGTCCATAATCGTAGTTCTTGTACTTGTCCTTCTAATCTAGAACCACCAGAAGTTCCTCCTATCGTCAATGTTCCAGTACTGGCAAAATTTGCTGTTGCTGAAGAAGAAACTGCAGCTACAATTTTTCCAAATTTTGATTTTTGTACTACTAATTCTAATGTTCCTAATGAACCACTTCTTAATATGGTATTTAAATATTCTCCATTATAACATTCAATTTGTTGTGTAGCACTTCCATTTATACTTAATGTACCTAATGTTCCACGTACAAAATCAATAGTAACATTATTAGATCCGATAGAATATAAGTTCATTGAACTTGGTACTGTAGGATTTTTTATTACATCATCTACTTTAAATCTTAATTCAACTGAATTGATTGGTTGCTTATAATCTACTTGTACAATACCAGCACTATTATCTATTAAATCTAATGCATAATCAAAATTTAGTTTTTCATATACTGGTTTTCTTGCAATTCTAGGACCGCCATATTCTTTTATTGTTATTAATGATTGTGGTACACCATAACATGCTAATAATGCTTGAATACTTCGTTTTGTTCCTTTTGACTTTAATAATGCTGGTATATTATTTACAATTCTACGCCATACTAAATAAGTCATTTCTCGGCCTGGTAATGAAGGTTCTCCAACAGTATTAGATCCAGTTAAAGGAGTTCCAGATTCGTCAGTGCCTAATATATATTCCCATAAATTTTGATATTGATGTCCATTTGTTAAAGTCCAACCAAATTGTTTTGCAACTGAATATAATAATTCATTTGGCATTCCAACTTGAGGATGTTCATCTCTATTATGTATTTTCATCATTTCTTTTGTATATGTATACAATAAGTCATAATGATGTCCTAACATATTTACAAATGTTTCTAACTGTTCATTTTTTTCATCTAATAAAATAAATTCTGGTACTGTTCTTGTTAAACGATTATTATTACGTTTATCATATAATGATGCAGAAGAATATGTTCCAGAATACCAATTTTCAAAATTGCTACTAGAAACAGAATACAATGTATATGGTCTATTCAAATTACTTTTTGGTACTGGTGTTATATAACTACCTGTTATGAATGATACATTTGGATCAATTAATGGAATGTCATTAGTAAATAATCCTGATTCAGATTTGTAATATAAAAAGTTTTCAAAATGATCAAATGTTCCAATTAAGTTATCATGTAATGATTTAAAATCAGCTGCATTTGTTGTAGATGTTCCTCCACTTAATGCAGAATTAGATGCAGATTGTTTTGTATAATATTCTAGAAGTTCTAATTTATATTTAAAATTTGATAATCGCTCTGTAGCCGAACTATAAAAAACAAAATTATTAAAATCGGTATAATCAATATTTAAATTTACTCCTGATAATGATCCTGAAAAATAAGTATCAATAATTTGCTGAGATGTTTGTAATGATGATCCTAATAAGTCATTCCAATTTTTTAATGTAGTTTCAGATGACATAAATGCATCATCATACGCTTGCCAATTAACACCTTGTAAAGTATTAAATTGCTCTATAATAGCTGCTGGTGTAATTGATACTGAATCTACATATGGTAATTTAAGTTCTTTGGATACCCAACATTTAAAATTCTTTTTAAACATTGAAGTGTCGACAGGATCTAATGTTTTGACAAATAAATATTTTCCTATAATAACACTATTAACAAAATGTATTGTTTGATTACGTCCAAAATTTAATACATATGTTTCATGTGTTTGAGTATTAAATGCAGTTTGATTTACATTTGCTGCCCAACTAGCCATTCCTTGTAAATGTTGTCCGTTTTGATCGTCAATTAATCGTAAACGTATTTCTTTTTTATTTGGAGCTATTTTATCAATAGCTAATGCTGGCGAATTGTAATTACCAATTTTATTTTCAAAGAAATTTAATATGAATCTGTAATTACCAGCTGTTAAACTTAAGTCATTAAATTGTTCAAATAAATCTAATTTTAAAGGAAAATTACTTAATATTATATTATTATTTTCATCAATAAATTTTGATTTATCAATTATACTATATAAATTTACAGAATCATATTTTCCAGTAATCCAATCTTCTCCTGCATATACATGAAACTCTACGTCAGGAAAAGCTTGATTAAAAATAAATTGATTAATATTTCTAATAAATGTATTCTTATCAACACCAGAATATCGTTGTGCTTCAATAGCACTTGGAGCATCTATTATTTGTTTTTTATTTGAATATTGTTTTAACATATATACATTCTATTAGTTTATAAATCCATAATATACTCCATTTCCATTAGGAACTTTTCTAATATTAGTAGAACTATTCCAATTGGTTTCTAAATATTGTCCGCCGTCATTATTATAGCCTTTCCAATTTTTAAGATTATCAACTCTATCGTAATTTCGACTGTAATCTTGTGTATTAGAATTCCACATTTGATCTCCAGAACTTGGAGTTTCAAACAGAATAGTATTTGGAACAACTTGTATGGAGGTGGTTGGAATATCAGATCCAACTGAATTTGAAGTTCCATTAGCCCATCTATTTAATCCAACAAATATAAATGATAAGTCGACAGTATTTCCAGCTGGAGCAAATGTGTCAATTTCAATTTCAATATTTCTTGTAGAATTTTTAGGAAATGAATTGTTTGGAAATACTTCATTCATATCTAAAGAAAATCCATTACGATCATTTGAAGGATTTGTAGTATCTTCAAAAGGTACTCCAGAATTAGCTGCAATATTTTCATGTGTCTTAGCTCGAATTCCAGTACTGGTTAAAAGCAAATTAGTAATATCTGTATTATTTTCGTATATTCTATAACTATATCCGTTATTTGTTAATGCAGTTGATGGAATTGGAATTCTAAGTCTATATAATCTAGTTTTTTCATCCTCTTCATCTAATCTACCAGATTGTATTCTATAATATGTTACATTTCCGCCCCATCCTGAATTACCAGACGGATCGCCAGGACTTTTTAATCCATCTAAAAAGTTTTTAGGTTTTATATCTCTTTTAGCAATTTGTTGAATATCCCATCCTTGACTATTTCCCGCAACAAAATTTCTAAATGCATTTTGTACAAAATTAAGATAAGAAGATCCATTTGTTAAATCTATACTTACATTATTAGATAGATAGTTTGCATATGAGTCATTATATGTACCAGTAAAACTTGAATCATCTGGTAAATTACCATTAATTTGTATAGTACTGTTTAACATTTCATCAATATCAAATTCAGCAAGTCTTGTTGTTTTATTTCTCCTTACAGAGTCAACATCTGAGGGATTAAAAGTATCAGGTTTAATATCACTATATTCTATCTTACCAAAACTACTACCTATTATTTCAATTGCATATTTAGGAGAAGGTTGTGTTGGTAATGGTAATCCTGTATATCGTTCTGTTAGTGTAACTTGTATTTTTCCATATACATTTCCTTCTGCAAATGCATCTTCTGGATAATATGGATCTAAAATTTCATACCCATCAAAAATTCCTGGAGATACATTTAAAAACGTATTATCTAAAACACCATCATCGCCCGTATCATTTCTTTGGCCGGCATCTTTACCATCTATATTATCATTTATATTTGAAAATGGATTCAAATTATTTTTTAATGCCCATATACTATTAGCTCTTATTTCAAATTTTCGTTTTCCTGTTCCTTGTACAAGATAAAGTCCTTTACTAAAGTCTGCTTGATTTCTAATTAATTTACCTTGATATGGATCGCTTAATATACTAGCTTGTACATCAATATCTAATGTTGATTCATCAAATTCTAAATCTTGAACAGTGGTTGATATTTGTGCTGGAAATTTAAAAAATGTAAATTGGGTATCAATTGCAGATAAAACAGATCTATTTGTAAAATTATTTGAAATTGGTTCAAATACTAATTTTTCATTGATATTACCAGATATTAAACTAGCACTTTCATTTAATTGTATATTTCCTTTTAAATCACGATCATTAAATGATTTAATATTTGATTTATATACAGATCCACTAACACGATATTTTTCATATTCTAAATCAGATAGCATAGTAGGAGCTATTGGTGGTGGAGGAGCCATTCCGGTATTAGATCTTCCTACTAATGCTCCGCCGACAGTTGTAGTTGGTCTATTAGTATTTACAGGAATAATTGGTCTATTAGAACTTAAAGTGTTAATTGAAGTTAATGAAGCATGTGCACCTCTCGAATGAGTAGCCCCAACCATGGGTCCTTGTACTGGATGAATATGATAATCTCCTATGAATTCAGTTCCATCAGGCAATTCATATTCACCACCAGCTGTATATAAATTTTCTTGTACTGCATTACTTACAGCTTGATGTACAATCCCTTGAGCATTTCCTAATATATTACTAATATTAGATCCCAATTGGGACTGTTTTGGATATTTTTTTAAATTTTTTATTAACATATTATCTTACAACTTTAAAAAATAAATCATCTTCAATAAATTCTTCATAAAAACCAGAAACTACTTTAAATGCTAATCTATAATATCGCTCAGGCATTAAACCTGTCATATCAATATTAATAAAATTTCCTATAGAGTCACAACTTATTTTTGTATATTGAGAATCATATGGTATAACAACTTCTTCAGTTCCTGCGTCAATAACTGAATATAATGTATCTGCTGGTAAATATTTTACGGTTTGTTGCGGAAATAAATTAGTTGGAGATTTTTGTGGATATTTATCTCGAGCATAAATTCTAATTTTATTTACACTAGTATCTTTATATTCTTTTTGTAAATTTGTATATATTTTATATGAATCTAAATCAAATTCTGATAGCGATCCTGTATCAAATGATGATTTGTCAAATAACATTAATATTCTAGGAACATATATAGTATGAGTATCTCTACTAAAAAATCTTACAAATCCAGAAACATTTGTGCTAGCTTCATCTTCTTCTGAAAATTTTAATAAAAATCCATAATTAGGAATTGTTTTATTATCTGATCCACTTATCCAAGTAATAATTGCTCCTGTAACATCTATATTAAGATCAGTAGGTCGTAAATCAAATGATTCAGAGACATTTAATCCAGGCTGATCAAAAAATGATTGTGAGAAAAAACTAGAACTATAAACTCCAGATCCTGATTGATATAACCAACTACCACCTTTTCCAGATCCGCTTATATATAAACTTGTTTCATTTACTTGTTGTAATTGAGATCCAGAAGTCCAAAAGAATGATCCTGATTTGGGACTATCCCAACAACATCCATCAACAATTGGAGTTGTTACATTTTGGAATCCTGTTCCATTATCCCAATCATCTCCTACTAGATTTGCATCTATTGTATAGGTTGCTGGTAAATTTTTTGCATGAGTCGTATAAAGTTTTAACATAAATTTACAACTATTTAAATCAACATTATATTTGTCGACTGCATTAGTTACATCATTCATATCAAATTTAATTAACGATCTTGACTTTAAAAAATTACTTCCAGACGTACTTAATCGTTTTCCTACTTCTAATACTTCATCTAATCCAGTATTATATGTTGATAATGATTCATATAATGTTGCGTCAGCTGATGGATATATTATTTTAAACATTTTTTACCTTAATAATTTACTACTTTTCCTTTAATGTCTTGATTAGGATATTTAATTTCAAATATTGCAGGATCTAATGGAGGATATATTACTCCTTGTTTTGTAGCTCCTACTAAATCATATACATTTCCTGAATATCCGACATTTAAGTCATATACATTTTTAAAATCTATTCCGACAACATTTTGTACTCCGCCTACAGCTCCTAAAACGTTCATTACCTCAGCTTTTAGAATTGGTTGATTAATTTGCCAATTATCAACATTAAAATATGATTTAAGAACATCAATACATTGTAATAATACTTCGTTTGAATTATAATTATTTCTAATTATTATTTCGAAATCTATAGTTATATTAACAATTAATGCATCTGCAATATTAACAGCATCTGTTAACATTCTATAATATGATAAATAATTTTTCAAGTTATTTTTAACTGCATCATTTAGTTGTGTTAAATTTTTATTTTGATTATAACCTAATACATATAAATTTAATGCTAATGGATTAGGAACACGATTTGAAACAAATTTTCCTTGTGATAATTGATCATCTGGAACTATATATGCTTTTGCAACTGATCCAAATTTAGAAGGCATTGCATATGATCTAATAATATAATCATTTTTTGTTACTGTACGGTTTTGAGTTGCAAAGTTTGACATTGCATTATTTTTAATATCTTGAGTAGTGTCTGCAGTTTTACCTCCAGTAGCTGGATTGGGATTATTTATTGCTAAACTAGATTTGACAAAATTTAACATTGATGCACTAGATGTGCTATTAGGATCATCATAAAATTCTACAAATTGTATATCGGTTACTACTCCTGAAGTAACATTGTCATTTACTCCTTCTCCGGTTGAATATGTAACTGTTAACGTTGTATTTGAAGGAGCTTGTCCATATGCTCTTGTATATAAAAAATTAGATGGATCTATATCAACATCTAAATTTCTTGAAAATCCTTGCAATCCATTTCCAACATTCTTTGGATTAGGAATAATTTCTTCATCATTATTATCACTTATACCAGCTCCAAACTGTATTTCAAAAGTATTATTACTTCGTAATCTACAAACATATCGTTTTGATGTTTTTCTTAATTTTAATAAAAATGGAGATGAGTCTCTAAATTGTGCAAAATCTGGATCATTTTCTATTAAATTAGGTAATTCAGTAAAAACAGTATCTTGTGCTAAATATGGAACTTTAGTCCATGCATCTCCGTCAGATTCAGTTATACCAATAATATCTATAATATTAGAATCATTAATAACAATTTTATCATACGGTTTAGGAGATCCAAATGTAAATGTTGCTGTTTTAACATTTCCTGATACTGCAGGGGCTTGTTTCTTTAATAAATAATATGTAGGCTCACCAGTAGCATCATCACTTTCATACACTGTTACTTCAGTTGGATTTAAAGACGATGAAAAAGTAAAATCTACATCTTGTAATGTTCTAAATTGTGTAGGTCCATTATTTTGTTTACCACGAAGTCCAGACTTTATACTTAATGCAAATGTATAATCTGGACGATTATTAACTCCTGATCCGATTGCTGGTACTAATTGAAATACGTCTAATGTAGTATATGACGGAATAACATTTCTAGCATGATATCCTAATGTTTTTGCTAAGTCATATATATTTTTTCTTTCCGCAGCTTGTTCTAATAATGATTCTTTTAAATTATTATCAGAATAATAACTTAATACATCACCAACATAAGATGCCATTTCCATAAATAACATACCAGGAGATGATTCATTGAAATCTGTATAATCATTTGGAAAATATTGTTTTGTAAAATCTATTAAATTTTTTCTAAATTGACCAAAATCTTTTCCTAAGTATGATATATCTTTTTTTATCTCCATAATTTACCTTATTCAATAGTTACTATTCCATCTTCTCCTGCAAATATTGTTATTACTTGTTCTGATCCTGTACCTGTTACTGAAAATGTTATTTTAATTTGAATTTTATGTATTAATAATGGATCATCTTCTTGTGTTGCAATATCTAAATCAACTATTTCAATATATGGTAACCAAAAAGCAACTGCAGTTGTTATTGTTTCTTCGATAAACGTTTTTAATTCAGACGTATTTGGTTCAAATAATGCATTTAATAAATCAGTACCAAAATTTGGTTGTTCAAATCGTTCTCCTTTTCTAGTTAGTAATAAACTTTTTATATTAGTAGATGCTTGTTCATCAGTTGTAAATGATTTTTGAAATATTCCTTTTCCGTCAAAAGGAAATTTTACACCAATTGCAACATTTGGAGTTAAGTTTATATCGTTTATAGGAAGAACTTTATATCCCATTTATTATCTTGCTTTCTTACTATCTATTGCTTTCATTAACGCAGAATAGTCTCTTGTCATTGCCTTTTGTATACTAGGATCGACTTGCATTTGTTGTCCTGACTCAGGATCTGCTATTGTAGCTACTTGACTCATATTTCTTTGCATTCCAAATCCTTGTGCATTTTTAGAAGTCATGACAATATCTTCATTCATTAAATCTGCATAATCAGCTGATGTTCTACTTTCTACTAATTTTTCAGTTTCATTTAAAATATTTGCAAATTTATTTTCTTTAAATGTATTTTTAGAATTTATTTTATGAGACGATTTTGATTTATTTATATTGTTATTTTTTATCTCATTAACTGTAGTTTTTAATCCTTCTGACAAAATTTCAGTTAATTCGCTTTTTATAACCGTTTTTAATTCTTCTCTTATAACTTTACGTAATATTGTAATAAATTTTTGTTCCATAATTTTTCTTCTTTTTTTATAAATATTAACATTAATAATTTACGGGCGTTGGCCAGCCAGTATTTATTTTAGGTCCGTATATTTTTTTATTAGCAGTGTCGACATAATAGTCTCCAATTTTACCTAAATCATTAGTTGGAGGGGTTGTTCCATTAAATGATTGAGCAGGTGCTTCTTGTAACGATGTTAATAAATCTTGTTGTGATGATACTAATTGTGTTATTGATGCTAGTTGTTGTTTCATATCATCAATTGAAACATTTTGTTCAGTATAAAATTCAGTACCAATTGTAGCATCTTCGTTTCTACTTTGTTCTGATCCCCAGCTAATACCATTCGGATTATCATATCCTATACCCGAATATAACCATGTTCCATCGCCATCGTTAAATGGACTACTAGGATTTGGAGGAACACTAGTTGGTGATCCCTGAACGCCTGATCCAGATATTAATATCCATCTGCCTCCTGGATATCCTGGTATAGTATCTCCATAATCTAAATCATTAATTGCATTTTGTAAATTTTGAGTACCTGATAATGAAGACGCATCTTCATTACATGTTTGACTTATAATATTAGCTACAGGAACTAAACTAGCAACTGCGTCTTGTAAACTAGCATTTATTTTAGGTGCTAGAGTAGTTATTAATTCTTTAACAGCTGTATTTGCGTTTGCTATAGTTAAATTTTGGGCTAATATTAATTCAGGTATTAATACTAATGGAGCTGTTACTGGATTTAATAACTGTAATGCTTTTATTGAATTTGCTATTCCAATAATAGTATTTAGTCCACCTGTTATCTTATCAATAATTGGTATAATTTCTTGTAATTTTTGAATTAATTCGTTAACAGCTTCAATTCTTTTTCTAAGTGCGTCTATTCTAGGATCATCACATTTAATATCATCTGGTAATGCAATTGCTTCAGAAACAGCTGTTGTTACTTGTAATAATATTTGATCTAAATATTTTGTAATTTGTTTGTCTAATATACCCGTTAATTGATTTGGTATAATTGGTATTTTATTTAATGGTGGTGTTAACATATTATGTATCTAAAAAATGATTTTTACTGTTTATATTATTTAGTTTAGCTCGTATATCTAATAATTTTTGCTTTTGTAAAGGTGTAGATATTATTCCAGCTGGTTCATATACTACACCTGATAATATAACATTTATTAAATCTGCTAAAATTTCTTTTAATTCTTTTCCTTTTACTATAGGATTACTAGCATCATCTTTACCTAATCTAGTACCTTCTCTTGAAATTAATGATATTCTTTTAGATCCATTTAATATAATAGAATCTGTTTTAGCAGATAATACAATTCTATTTGCAGATCCAATTAATTGAGAAGTATTAAATTCAGATATAGAAGTATGTTTATTTAATTCTAAATTAATACCAGCGTCAGAAACTTGTTGTGTTGAAGTTAAATATAAAGAAGCTTGATCTGTATCAAACGATTCAACTACAAATTCTTTATTTTTTTTATTTATTTGTCCATTTGACAATATAATAATTGGATCTGAATTTAAATTACCATTCCAACTCGGTGATAGTGTATATCTTTTATCTATATCATCTATAGTTGCAGATGAATTTAATTGTATTGTACTTCCCAATCGTATACTGTTACCAAATCTACCTTCAATTAAAATATCTCCTTCATATGGTTGTAGTGGTGATACAACTTGTTCTTCAAATGTTTCGCCTAATGGTTTTTCTGCAATATTTTGTGGAACTTCATTAACATCATTACCTCTATTTCTAGCAATACCAGGAAGTGAATTATTATTAACTGCAGATTGTATTGATATGGCAGGAAAATAATACCATTGGCCTCTTCTTTTATCAGTTGTAGATTCTTGATTAATTGCTCTAAAAACTAAAACGTGTTCCCCAACTAATGGAATTTGTTTAATATTAGAATTACAAGGTCTTGCTAAAAAAGGCCGACCTTCTTCTTCATTATATGTTCTAACTCGTATACTAAATAAATCATCTGTTGTTGATTTGTCAATTTTTTGTGAAGCATCTGTTGGAATCCATTGGTATGTTTTAATATACGTTTCTAATACTTCAGCTAACTCAAATTCTACTGAATTTTCAGTTATCATTATTTTTCTCCAATGATTCTTTTACGTTTGAAATTTTTTCTTGTAATTCTTTTTCTTCATTATCTAGTTTTTCAATTTCTTCTGTTAATTCTTCTTCAAAATCTTTAGATGCCATATCTAATAATTGTTTTTTTTCTTCATCACTTAATAAAGAAGATTCGCCACTTATAGTTTGAGTAGTAGATATATATCGTTGTGTAATAGCAGTTAATTTAACTAAATGATCATCATTTTTAACAGCAACATCTAAATATTCTTTAATTAAAGGAACAATTATAGTAGCATCAGACGCTGTTCGTATAAGTGGTTGTAATTGTGATATTAACTGATTTATTTGTCTATCTTTCTTTTTTGAATTATGATAGACGTCTGACATTAAATCAGAAAAACTAGTACCTTTAAATAAATGATCTTTAATATCCATAACGGATCCTTTTAATAATAAATATCAAAAGGGTAAATTCACGTATTCTGTACGTTCATATTCTTCAAACTTTTCTACGTATAATTTTTTTAAGACTTTAATTACCCTTGTAATATTATTAGTTTGTAATCCTGTACGCTCTCTGATGAATACATATAATGCTTTTTTATTATATTGTTCTATATTTTGACGATTTTCAAATATATGCAATATTGAATCAGCAACATGTATATCTGATTCGTTTGTAAAAATAAAATTTAAATTATCATAACAATATTGTACATATGCATCCATGAAGTGTCGTAATGTGTCCTTCATTTCATTATTATGTATTTCTATTTGAACATTACGTTGTTCGTCGATATTTATTGGTTCTGTAGTCTTTTTTAATTTAGAATATCCTTTTTGATTTTCAGCTATTAAATAATTAAACGCAGTTCTAGTATAATATGAATATGCTTTACCAGCATTTGGATTAAATTTATCCAATCTCATAGTTAAATACGTAACTAAATCGTTTTGTAAATCTGTAAATGAAGAATCTATATATTCTGGTTTCATTTTATTAATTAAGTTTTCTGTTAATTTAATAAAAGCTGGAAATATAAATCTACGATATATTCGTTCTTTAAGAATTTGTTTATCGTTACATCGGTTATATGATGCAACAGCATATTCTGTTACTTTTGTCCAATATCTATTACTTTTTTTCTTCCGTCTCGGCATTAAATTCCTTTTCTAAATTTATTACTACGTCTTTTAATAATGTAAATGTAGTACCTGCTTCATCATCTTCTGCAAAAGATCCTTTATGATCAATTCTTTTCATTTGATTATATGATTCTTCAATTTGATCATACATGTATTGAGACATATCTTCTAATTCTTGAATATATTCTTCTTGATCAGCAACTGTACCAGCTAATATATACGCTCTATAAACAAAATAAGATAATGTTCCTGATAATAATATTAATAATATAATTTCAATCATGATGCATTAAATGTTTTAAATATATCTGTAATTGATTTATCGATGTCTGGATTTTGTTCTGCTAAATTTTTTATAGCTGACTTTTTAGTAGCTTTTGATTTAACATTAACAGGTTTAGCAGAATTATTTTCTTTATTTCTCCATCTTTCATATTCAATTTGAGATGCCATATGATCTGCGTGATGTAATATTAATGGTAAATTATTTTTTAATTTAGCTTGTGCTGATCTAGCAATAAAATATGGTTTATTTGCATCATCATATATACCGTCGTGTATTCTTATAGCTTGATATTCATTCCAAGATAATTTTATATCATATTTTTGTAGCAAATAAATAGATAAATCTGGCACCATTGTGAAAGGAATATTTTGATTATGTTTATACATTCTTCCCATATTTTTTCTATGCCAATCAGATGTTTCTACTTGATATACTTCTCTTCCTTTACCTGGAAATCCGCATTTTCCTAAATCGTGATGCATAGCAGCAAACATCATTTCTTCTTTAGAATATCCAGACATATCAGATCCCATACTTTTCCAAGAATCATATAATTTTTCTACACAGTCCATTACTCTAAGTACATGATCTATATATCCTCCAGCAAATGCATTATGATAATGTGCAACTGACGATGCTGGCATCATAACTATTCTTTCTTCGTATTCATCATATAGTTTATTTAATTTATCCGCTCTATCTGGAAATAATGTATTAACTCTTTTTCTATATTCATCCCAATTGGATTTAATTTTTTCAGCTTCTAACATAACTTTTTATTTATTATAATAAATTATTTGGAATATTCCAATATGCCTTCTGCCATTTTAAATGTGCAAAAAGAACATACTACTGATAAAGATGTTTTTGCAACTTCTACTATATTAGTACAGTCTTTACATCTACATTGTAACTTTTTTGTTGATTTTTCTTTTTTCATGATTTTATTATTGTTCTTCCTGGTGGGGGAGATGGTGGAGATTCATCCTCGTAATGTAATCCTTCATTACCATTTTGGCCTATAATATCCATTCTTCTTTCTGCTTCTTCATCATCGATAATTATTTTTTCTCCATATATATTTTCTTTTGTATCTGGAGTTAAAATATCAAAAGCTTTATTTGCAGCAATTAATAATACTACTGCTAACGGATCAAACACAAATATAAAAATTAATATAAACCAATTTACTACTTGATTCATAGGACGATTTAATAATTCTGATACATATTTTAATGGACCTATTTCATTAGCTACTTCTGAATTAGACTGTAAATCTAAAACTTGTAGATCTAGTTTTGTTATTGAATCTGTTAATGATTCAATTTTAATTGAAACATTATTTCTTTGAATTTTAAAATCATTTAATTGAGTTTGTAATACTTTCCTTGTTCTACTTGAAGTTGATGTGATAATTTGGCCGGTTTCTTTATCTTTCCATTGTACTTTATTATTTGAAAGACCCTTTGTTAATTCTGTAATAGAATTAGCTAATTGATTTTTTTCTGATATATATCCATCTAATTGTTCTGTATATCTAGATTTTTTCATTTCTATTACAGCTGATTGTTTATTTATTACGAATAATTCATTAGCCGTAGTTTGATATGCAGCTGTTAAAAATCCATATATTCCTATAGATGTTATTATCATTAAAATTAATACAGCTGATGTTAAGTATAATTTAAATAAAAAATTTATTTTTTTCCAATATCTATGAAGATAAGTTGCAGCAATAAGTTTTGACGCTTCTAATGTTCCTGCCATTATAGCAACTGATATTGCTGCAGCTGAAAATAATTTACTAATTCCGTAGACACTATAATATGCAGCTGATGAAGCTAACGATAACGCTGCTACTAGTACAATGTACGGAAATATTTTTTTCATGATTTTCTTAAATGCTCAGTAGCAGTTTCTAACTTTCTTAAAGCTGATGCTAAATTATTTAATGCAGATGCTGGATCTACTTTACCCTTTTCAATACTTCTACCTAATGATCGAACTATATCTGCAGAGTCGACTACTAAATCTAAAACTTGTTCTTTTTTTGTAAATCTTGATGACATTTTATAACCTTTCTTGTTTTTATTTTTTAAATACTAATAAAAACTCTCTTACTGCAATACCAAATGCAATACCAGAGTAAAATATATTTTTATCTAATAATAGTAAAAGACCTATACCGCCTATAGCAGCTGCTTTAAACCATGATGAATTAACTATGTTTTTTATTTTATCCATAATTTTCCTTTTTTAATAAATATTAGACTATGTAAATCTGCGCAGAAAATTTTTCTGTTTTTCAAATTCATTATCTAATTCTGTTGTTTTAATTGTTGTTGTGCTTCTTGAATCTGTTTTAATGTGTTGTCCATGGCCATTCCTAGTATCATTCTTTGACCTACTGTTAGATCTTGTATTTGATATTGGGTTGCTATCAGATCCAGAAAGTCGTTTCCTTGCTTTATTACTAGTTCGTGTTTTAGTTGTTGAAACTCCGGCTTTGACATTATTTGATCTATTTTTTGAAGTCTCATAGTCGATTGATCCGGCATAGTAGCTCGAGTATTCTTTGATTTGAATACCGCAAGGATACGTATACTTGCCTGTTTTAACCATGTAAGTAATTTTATCATTTGCTTTTAATATTTTTTTAACAATACCCCATCCAGATTCACCTAAGAATTCCCACTTAACAGTGTCTCCAATTTTAAATTGTTGTTTTTTAAATATATCTTGAACATATTTAGGTAATTTTTTCTTTTTCATTCTTCAATAATTTCTGCATCTGAAATTTCAATTAAAAACCATAAATAACCATCTTTACGTAATACAATATCATGATCAATTAATGATTTCCAAAATTCAATATTTTCATCTGGATCTTCTTTAACTAATCTACGAACATTAAATCTTTTATTTTGAAATTCTATAGTTGGTAGAAAACATAATGAGTTGGTAGGTCTCATATAACTTATTTTATTGTTAAACGCTTTGGCGCTCTATCTTTAGCATATGGAATATCAATTGCTAACAATCCTTTTTCCATTTTTGCTCCTGCTTTAGTTAAATCTAATTCTTTAGATATTTTCCAAGCAAAATCAAAAGCTCTTTTTGCGATTCCTTTGTGAATAAATTCACGTTTTTCTTCTTTGTCTTTGTTATATCGAACTCTTAACGTTTCTCCTTCTGTTAATATTTCAATATCAGATTTTTCTAAACCTACTGCAGCAATTTCAAACTGTATTCCAGTATCCGTTGTAAATATATCAACTGGATAATTCATTTTATTTGATGTTACCGGTAAAAATTTAGATGTTTGATCGAAAAAGTTTTTCCAAACTAAATCGAAATCATTGAGTAATAATGTTTCTTTAAAATGTGTCATTTTAAACCTCCTGTGTTTTATGGTTGCATTAGCTAACCGTTATTAATTTAATTTTTGAGACCTACCGTATCTCAATTATAACATAAGTGGGATGCCCTACCTATGATTTTATATACCCTAAGGTATTTTGTTATTTTTCCATTGCGAAATAATTTTTCATCAATCTTATCACGCATTAATAAATATCCATTATCTAAAAATTTATCTCGAATACTTCGTACTGCTTTTAAACTATTAGATTCAACTACTAAATTTTCTCTATCAACAAGAATATCTACACGATTAGTATTATTTCCAGCATTGATATCATAACTTTCAAAAAATGGCATTTCATCATATTCATCTTCTGATATTTCGTTAAAAAAGTCTTGTAATCCTTCTTGTAATGTTGTGCTAGAAAAATTTGTTGAATGTATTGTAGTTTCGAATAATTCTAAAAAATATGATATTTTATCTTTATATAATAACTGTTGAAAATAATTTAATTCTGGTAATCTAATAGTTATATTTTCAAGTGTATTATACATTAATTTGTTCGACATCAAATAATTCTTTAAAATGCATTGGAGCTAATTTTTTAATATATGATGCTTTAATATAAGCTTCGTTTAAATCTTTAGCAGTAACATTTCCTATAGATTCTTTTGATGTATCAGATTTAAAAAAGTATTTATATTTATTCATTTTTCTTTATTATAAATATAGACCTAACTTATAAGATTTCATAATTGTGTCACAAGAATCTGAAATAGTTTCTGATAATTTTGTTACTTCATGTTTCTTTAAATATAATGTATTATTAAAAATATTTACTGCAATTGTTTCATCTTTATTAGGCTTGTTAAAAAATATATCTGCATTATATTGATCCATTACCGTAGTAGAATTTATCAATTGTTTATATTTTAATGAAATTCTTTTACCACATATTAATAATGTTCCAACCGTTGTGTTTAATGGATCATTTCTAAACATGTAGTTAGATAATTTTGGATTTATTTCAAAATCAATTTCTGCCCATGTTTTTCCATATCTTTCAATAAATTTTTCTGGTATTGCCCAGGATTGATTAATTGTTTTAGGTGTCATAGTTTTCTTATTCTTCTAGTTATACGTTCTTTATTTTGATTTTTTTGTTCTTGCGACATTAATGCTTTTAAAGGATGTGTTCTATTGATATGTTGTTCGTGTTTAGCTGTTATAGTAGCTTGTCTCCACGCTTCTATTTCTGAAGAACTATTTTCCATTAAGAATGTATCATTTAAATTTTCTGATTGCCATTCTATATAATATTCTCCTATAGAATTTTGAACACAATAAGAGCCAGGATATCTTTTCCTGACTCGTTTTTTTAATTTGTCTATTTCTGGTAATTTTGGTCTAGCCATTATGCAATCATTATAGGAAGTTCTTCCATTTCTAACATTTGCTTGAATGGTATAGTACATTCTATACTATCAGAATCTATTAATTTAGTAGTAAGATCTCTGTTAATATATGCTAATTTTGAAGTCTTTGATGTATTCAGAAAGGATAATCCTGTTCTTCTTTCTAATAGCACATCATAAAAGATTTGTTTTTTATGAACAAATGATTTCATAATAACACCTACTGAATGTTTTACTTCATTTGCTTTTTTGTCGATAAATTCTGTAACAATTACTGTTTCTCCTTGAGTATACATTAGTCTATAATTTTAATGATTTTACTTGATGAGACAGCTTTTACCTCATATTCTAATGTAGTAGATCCAAAATCTTTAACTACTTTTGCTTCTGCTTCTGTAACAGACATTGCTTCGACAAGATACATTTCTGTAACTTTCTTC
>Ga0209232_1000081_pt1 | contig 57372 bp, 69 predicted proteins | sample ETNvirenome_2_60_FD_184066 | JGI IMG/M metagenome (GOLD analysis project Ga0209232, IMG submission 184066) | Marine viral communities from the Pacific Ocean - ETNP_2_60 (SPAdes) (version 2) | ecosystem: Environmental > Aquatic > Marine > Oceanic | place: Pacific Ocean | collected 2013-06-22 | reverse complement strand
TCTGAGAAAGAGTTGATTGAATCGGCACGGGCGTTTGGCTTGGACCCGAAGGCAGAGATGTGGAAGATGCCATCTATGCACGTGGGGAAATATGCCGAGGTTGACGCCGAACTGGCCTTGGAACTTTGGAACTATTTTAAAGTAGAGATAGGCAAAGAAGGTCTACATGACATCGTGGACCTTGAACTCAAACTGCTACCGTGCCTCATTGACATGACATGGCGGGGTGTGCGTGTGGACCTTGATGCCGCAGAGCGCACAAAAGAGGCGTTGATAAAGAGAGAGGCTTCAGTCAACCGTAAGATAAAGAAGCTTGTTGGACGCCCCGTAGAGATATGGGCGGCTCAAAGCCTTGCAAGCGCTTTTGACGATCTATCTATTCCTTACCCAAAGACAGAGAAGGGCGCACCGTCTTTCACCAAAGGCTTTTTGACAGACCATGAGCATGAACTTGCCAAGCTTGTGGTCGAAGCACGGTCCTTGAATAAAATTCAGGGCACGTTTGTCGCAACCATACTCAAGCATGTGGGCGACGATGGCCGCATCCACGGGCACATTAATCAAATACGCTCTGATGACGGGGGCACCGTGTCGGGCCGTATCTCCATGAGCAACCCTAACCTACAGCAAATCCCGGCCCGCGATCCTGAGTTGGGCCCCATGATCCGGTCTTTATTTTTACCGGAAGAGGGGGAGGAGTGGGCGTCCATTGACTTCTCGCAACAAGAACCACGGATCTTGGTTCACTACGCTTCTGTGTTTGGGCGGTCAAGAAACGTCCCGCTTCGGGGCGTCGAGGAGTTTGTGGACGGGTACAACAACAATCCCGACATGGACTTCCACACGATGGTCGCGGACATGGCCCAGATTAGTCGCAAACAGGCTAAGACAATAAACCTCGGCATGATGTACGGCATGGGGGTCAACAAGTTATCTGAGCAGTTGGACATCCCAATTGACGATGCCAAGACGTTGATCAACCAATACCATGAGCGGGTGCCTTTTGTGAAAATGCTTATGCGGGGCGTTACAGATAGGCTCAACGACAAGGCCAGCAACGGGGCCATCCGGTCATTAAAGGGCCGCAAGTGTCGGTTTGACCTATGGGAGCCTGACACATTTGAGATGAACAAGGCGTTGCCGTATCAAGAAGCGGTGCTTGAATATGGTGCAACAGCGCGTCTCAAGCGGGCATACACTTATAAAGCTCTCAACCGTCTCATTCAGGCGTCTGCCGCCGACATGACAAAGCAGGCTATGGTAAACGTGTACGAAAGTGGTATAGTTCCGTTAATTCAAATACACGACGAACTTGCGATCTCTGTTAAAGATAAAGCGCAGGCGGATTCCGTCGCAAAGGTGATGGAAGACAGCATACCTCTTGAAGTACCCAATGCTTGTAGTGTCGAGGTTGGCAAGAGTTGGGGAACAGCGGCTTAGACTTTTCACCTCCCTGGCGTCTTTGTCCGCACAAACTTCCCTACGTCCAAACTCGACCACGGGCGTAGGGTTTTTTCTTGCATGTCCCTGATATATCTTATATGTTCGCTTATCTAATCAACTGGAGATTGTGATGGATACCAACAAATGGAAAAGCGTACTGGTTCCTATCCAGACGTACCAAGAAATTAAAAACCGAGCGTCCCGTGAGGGCCGCACAATTAGTGGTCAGCTTCGATTAATTCACGCCGAGAGCGAGACTTTTAGAGACCTTTACCCTGGTAAAGCTTCTGAAGTCGATCTACAGCCTGTAGACCATGGCTAAACCTAATCGTGGGATAGGGCTTCTTTCATATAGAGCCCTTAAACCGAAGAAACGCACGTCTATTGGCGAGAGTTCTCGCACACGGCCCTTGAACAAACAAAAGCGCCGTAGCTTTAAAAAGTATAGAGGCCAGGGAAAGTGTTAAACGTCCCTGCGTTCCTAATGTGCTTGACCCAAGCTATCTTTTTTGAAGCCCGGGGGGAGCCCTTTATCGGTAGAGTAGCCGTCGCGTCAGTTGTAATGAACCGTGTGGCAGATGAGCGTTTTCCAAACGACATATGTGAGGTTGTTTACCAAGGTCCCACATATAAAACGCGCCCTGATGTGCCCGTGCGACACCGCTGCCAGTTTAGTTTTTACTGCGACGGTAAAAGTGACGAGATTGATTTTGACACAAAACCTGCACAAGAGGCTCTACAAGTCGCGTTAATGTTTGCAGACGGTATAATGTTTGATGTGACTGAAGGCTCCACCTTCTACCACGCCGTCTATGTAAATCCCGGGTGGGCTAAAACAAAAACTAGGGTGGTTCAAATTCAAAACCACATATTTTATAGGTGGGAAAACCCCAATAAAAAAGTTAAAGAAGAAAAGTCCGAAGACGAATTAAAGACTTGACGTATGCGACATTATTTTCTAGGTTCCTAATATCGGGTTTCAAACTCGGTTCTCCATTGTTAAAGCCAAAACCCCCGTCATAATCCCAGGCGGGGGTTTTTTCTGTTGACACGTAGATATGGGATATTATAAGCTCTGCTTGAAAGGAGAACCAAAGCATGGGTGATTTACTAGTACAACTCTTTATCGAAGGCTTTCTTCGAGGAGTTCTTGGCGTATGATAGTCTGTCCAGAGTGTAACGGAGATGGATGGGTTGAAGATGAGTATTCTGTCGGAGGTTATACGCCGGATAGATGGATGGAAATCCGCGCACAAGAAGTTGAGTGCGAGGTCTGTGGGGGATGGGGCGAAGTTAGCTCCTCCTCTGAAGCAGGCGAAAGGAAAGTTAATCTTTCTTGGTTGGGGCATAGCTCCAATACGTCGTAAGCGGCGGTCCTTTTGGCAGAGGTTGTTCAGATGACAAAGTACATAATTTTCATAAAACTTTTCTGGCTTGACCCGATTGATGCCAAGGGTGTTCACGGGTTGGAAATTAGTCACTTGAACAACAAACCTCTTTACTTCTTGAGCCAAAAAGCGTGCGTCGAGCATGTGCAAGAGAGCATATACAGCCTAAAATGGTATGCACGTAGCCTCTACGGTCCGAAAGTCACCATCGAAGCGATTTATTGTATTGAGCGCACAGAAACATGATAGAGCCTCAAGACTGTCCGTGGTGCGGGCAATACAGCACGCGCTTTGATTTAGTTCACGGGCACTACCAATGTCCCGTTTGTAAGAGACCAATCTCAGATTGTTGTAATGGAGAGAGAATAGAGAATGAGCAGAAGACATTGCCTGACCGAGCGAGTGCAAACTGACTTTGGCACATTGTTCGCGCAGATAGATTTTGATGATGGCGGTAGGGTCATTGGTTTAAACGTAGCCGCCCATAACAAGCACGAGGACAGCGCCGTTAACAAGGCGCTTAATAGTTTAAGTCAGACCTTTCGTGACTTAATCGACACAATTAATAAGTGAGATAAAAATGGACACTGTTTTCGCTATCGTCGTATCCCTCGGCACTATGCTTGTGTCGGACGACGCCAAAGAGTTTTTTAAGACTGCTCTTGAAGAGATGGAGCAAGGTGCCAAGTGGCATTATGTGGGCATGCAGCCCTTAGACCCCACAGCCAAATCAATACCTGGGCAGTTGTGTGAACCTGAGACAGGTAAATGTGGTGACCCGTACATTATCTGGAAGCTTAAAATGCCGGAGAGCGACTAGGTGAGTTCACGAGAAGAAATGTACGCTTCTTTCCATAAGGTCATGGAAAAGAAAAAAGAAGAGGAGGAGGTGTATGTCTCCTTTGTGCCGTCTGGCGAAAAAAAAGTTCTCACCGTCCACCGAGGTAACGTCCTCGTAATTGAGACTGAGCTTACCCAAGGCAAAATACATAAATTGTTACGTGAGCTTGTAAAAATAATGTGATATCGTAAGCTGTCACTTACGTTGAAAGACAAAACCTTACAATCAAACATAGCGTGATATAGTTGGTTTTGGTCTAAGACAGGGTGACACTTTATGGACAGTTTCTTGTCCTTCTTAAAAGAGTCGGTTGACTATGATCCCGACACGGGCATCTTTCGCTGGAAGAAAGAGCGGCCCCTTAATCATTTTTTCTCTGAGCTATACTGCAAGGCATGGTCGTCCCGCTTTGGGGGTAAAGAATTAAAGGCGGGTGACCAGGGCTACGTCTACGTGCAACTAAACTACCATGGCCGAAAGAAGCGCGTCCGAGCGCACCGTCTTGCGTGGGCCTTCGTCCACGGAACGTGGCCCGAGAACCAGATAGACCACATCAACGGTGACCGGGCCGATAACCGCATCGTCAATCTTCGCGTCGTCACTAACGCTGAGAACGGACGAAACCGGAAGTTATCTAAGAACAATTCATCCGGCTACAACGGCATCTATAAAGTGAAACGGAATAATTCATGGCACGTTGAGATCCACTACAATAAGCGACGCATCTTCTTGGGGCAGTTTAAAAAGCTGGAGGACGCCGTCCGTGTAAGAAAAGAGGCGAACCTGAAATACGGGTACGCTGAAAACCATGGTATGCCCCGTTGAGGTAGTCTTCGATAAATTTAGATGCGACACCCGGGCCGGGTTGGTGTACCGCGCCTGCAAGGACGGGCCCCTAGTAGTTTGGAAACCCTTCTTGACAGTGGACCCTAAAGGGTACGTCTACCCCTACCTGCGTTGGAAAAATAAAACATATCATATCTACGCCCATCGTGTGGTGTGGGCCTTTGCCCACGGCACTTGGCCCACGGGCTTTATCGACCATATCAACGGCAATCGCTCCGATAACCGCATCGAAAACCTCCGTGACGTGTCTTCGGGGACCAACGGCAAGAACAAGGCTCAGAACACCAAGAATGTATCTGGCGTGACCGGCGTCAGTTGGTGTAAGGCACGCCGGAGGTGGAGGGCCAAGATAACCTCCGATTATGAGACCACGATCCTCGGACACTTCGATGACTTTGACGAAGCAGTAAGGGTGCGCCGCGAAGCCGAGCGTGAGAAAAACTTCCATCCAAACCATGGTAGAAAAAAATAGTTGACACCTATTTTGTGAGGGTTTATAAGACACGTCCCATATTAACAATGGAGACATGAAATGGCTAGACTAAACCACGATGAGCGCAAGATTATCTTTGACGCCATCAACTGCATGCGCGGTGTAAACCGCGAACTGCTCGACACTTACACTGTTGCGCTTCGGACAATCCAAGAGGCGGAAGAAGCCTGGACTAAAATGGAGCGTCTCTTCAACGACGGGCGCTGGAAGGCCACCGACTACTGGTGCGACTACGTGTACAAGGCCCTCGAAGATTTGGACGCTGAGTCCAAGGCCGTTGATAAGATTGTCGAGGAGGTTGAGACCAATGAAAAATAATTCTACAGCAACACCCTTCGGTCATTACTCGACATTTGGTGCGCGGCTTCGTGTCGCAATTAAACGCGCTGAAACCACACAGTCGCAGTTAGCACGCGACCTGGGCGTCGCCCAACCATCTCTAAACATTTGGGTAAACGACAAAGGGATGCCTAGTAGCAAGTATATCAAACCGCTGTCCGAGGCCCTCGACGTAAGTGCCGACTGGCTCTTGGACATTGATACATCAGAGATAGGCGGCGATGAACTAGACCCCGTCGATCACCTCATACGTCATTCCTTAAAGCAGACTGCCACTGATTTGGACGAGGCTATAAACCGCCTCGAAAGGATAACGGGCAGGGCTCCCGTCTCAAGGGCCGAGGAGCGGCGTCGAAACCGTCAGAAACCGCCCCGGATAGATGACTTGCTGACCAACAAATCACGGCTCGCGGCTCTCTTAGGCAACGACAAGTCTACGGTTTGGAGCGACGACGATGTTTGATATAATGACCAAAGGCCGTGACACGGTCCTCAAGTGGCAAAAAGCGGACCCCACGGACCCACAAACGTGGCCCAAAAAGATGGAAACGGTTTTGGTTAAAAACTCTAAGGTTGGGGACAGATTGGACCTCTTTGAAGATCGTTATGCCGATCCTAATGGCGAGAGCTTCTCTCTTGAGTGCCAATATGCCGTGGTTGAAAGCATAACCCCTGAGACAACGGAATGCACTTTGATACAAACCAGCGAAGGTGCTTTCGGTTTCCCTCCAGAACATGTTTTAACACGGGAGGTTAGACATAAATAAGTTGAGGCCCTTACCGCCCTCTTACATGGGGGGCCGTACCTTGCTTTCTCTTAGCGGTGCGAAAGCCATGAAACATTCCTGAAGTGCCGTGGGCCTCGGTAAGTCGGTTTTTTGCTTCCGACTATCTCATAGTGAGCGGCCAAGGATGTAACCGTGTCGAAGTGATAACCCCACCAGTGATCTATGCAACGCTGGTGGGGTTATGCGTTTAGCGCATAGCTGGTATGCAATAATACCCTAACTATTAACTAAATATAGGTTAACTAGGGGTTGAGGTATGGGATAAACTATGATATAATGAGATACACGCTCTTGTACATTGTGAATATGATTGGGACGGTTTAAGCGGACCGAGATCCTCTAACGATTGGAGAATCGAATGAAGCTTAAACTGAAAGCCGTTAACCACGGCAAAGACAAGAACCGATATTGCGGTCCTTCCGTAATATCCGCCGTCACCGACCTGACTACCGGAGAGGCTGCACGGCTGATCCGAATGAAAACCGGAAGACGGATGGTCACGGGTACGCATACAAGCGAGGTCGAGAGTGTCCTCAACGACTGCAATATCCAAATGACCATGCTACCCCCGCCCGAAGGTTTTAAGTTTGGGCGGTCCAAGGGCATCACCCTGGCGCACTGGCTTCGACTTACACACGGCCAGCGCAAAGACCGAATATTCTTGGTCGTCGCAGGGTGGCACTGGCAATTGATCAGTGGCAATCGCTACGTGTGTGGCCGTATCTCACACGAGGGTATTGTCTCTATCAAGCACCCGAAAGTGAAACGACGGGCACGTATCGCTGAAGTCTTTGAACTAACCTCAGATAACGTCAAAATGCCAGACACAGATGTGTCGAAGCCTAAAGCAAGGCGTTGCTAACTAGAACGTAAACCACGGCTCTTGGTCCACTTAAACTGTTCCATTCAAATCGCTATATATATATAGGGGAGAAATTATTTTTTTTGAAAAAAATTATTTTTGACGTGGAACACGTGGAACAATGGAACAAAACTCGTGTAACCGTTATATAGCTTCAAAAATCGTGTTCCGTTTTGTCTCCAAAATGTTCCATTGTTCCGTTTTCAAATTGATTCGAAAGATTTTTGTAAGTCAATTTTTGAAAAATTGGTTGAACCCCCCTTATATATAAGGCAGAAAACTTGTAAGCCTCATGTAAATTAACGGTGAAGAAAATGGGCAAGCATGCTGTAAAGAAAAAAGACGCTGATCCTAGTTGGGTTGAGACCCGTGGGCGTAAAGCTTTAACTGTAAATACCAAGCTAACCCGTAAGCAGGAGCTTTTTGTAAAGGAGCTTGTGAGCAAGGACGGGCAGATAACATTGCGAGAGGCGGCCATCAACGCTGGCTACCCCGCTAGTAGCGCCCACAGTAGAGCCTATGAGCTTACCAACCCCGACAAGAGCCCTCATGTTGTAGCCGCCATCCGGGCGTACCGCGAGGAGCTAGACGTTAAATTTGGGGTAACCTACCAAAGGCACCTGAGAGACCTTCAGACGATCCGTGATATGGCATTGCAGAACGGTGCCTACTCCGCCGCCGTCCAAGCCGAGTATCGACGTGGGCAGGCCCAAGGAGACATATATGTGAACAAGTCCGAGATCCGTCACGGGTCTATCGATTCCATGTCTAAAGACGAAGTGTTAAAAGCCTTAGAGGAGATCAAGCAGAGCTATGCCCCCATCACCATTGATATCACTCCCGAAGAGCCGGACAATACCGCGAACCGCCGCAAAGCGCGAAAGCGGCTTGTGGAAGCTGATGAAAGAGGGCGTGACGAAGAGCCAGAGGAAACTATTGATGACGAGGCTGGAGACCTGGGCGACGCCGGGGATACCTGATGTCATCATACAAGATGAGAACGGCCTGTTTCATTTTGTGGAGCTAAAACATACTGGCGGTAGAGCGGTAGAGCTATCTCCCCATCAGATAACTTGGATGGATAACCATAAGAACGGCAGTGCTTGGATTTTGGTTAGAAGGTCCACCAAGAAAGAAAAAGACACGATCCGAGTATATCATGCGTCCAAAGCGATTGACGCCAGGATGGAAGGGATAAAGTGCCCGCCAAATCTTTTGGTAGAAGAGCCGTTTAATTGGGATCAAATTATGGGGTTGATTTGTCCTAGATAATCGCATACCCTGTCCGTCCCTAAACAACAACGGAGAATAGATATGTCCTGGAAACCAGTGTTCATAATGAACGACGACGAGAGGGTCTATAACGGCCAGCGCTTTGCCACCCAAGAGGAGGCTCGGCTTAGTGCTGATCGTAGGTTTGGGATGTGGACCATGCCTGCTGATTTCACAACTGAGGAAAGCGACGATCCGGTAAACTATATGTTTGACCCAATTAAAGGAGACATAAATGTTTCTGCTTAGTTTAATTGGACGCCTGTTGTACGGGCCGGATTGGAAAAAATACGCAAACACGCCACCCCCGAAAAAGATGCGGACAACGCCCCGCCGCCGTAGGAGTTTTTAGTGGGCACTGCTAAATCTTTTGATGAGGCGTATGACCTTCTAAAGAAAAGGGATGACGCTAAGAAAAAATAAAACTTGACCCGGGCTTGACCCGGGTTTTCTTTTCTGCCATAACGTATGCGCTTTAACCCATATAGGAGAAAACCATGCTAAAAGAAAAGTTAATGTCTACTGTAATTGAGTACCTAATGAGCGAGATTGAACATGCTGTAGGTAACGGGTTTTCAGAAGAAATTTTGGATGGAGATATTTGGATAGACACTTCGGATCACTCTCATTCAATTAACCTTGATATAGACTGGCTTGCCAAGCCAGTGAAATTAAAAGCTGTTGCGTTTCCAGTAATAGAAAACGAAAAAGGATTTTTGCAAGAGGACAAGACCGCACAAGAAATTACTGTCTATGAGGGAGAAAAAATATGAGCCCTTTATTATCTGACTTGAGAGACATTAATGACCCCTACGCGATTTTTGTGGGGCAACCTAATTCTAAACATACTGTGCCTTGGATTGGCACCTTAGAACAGCGCGTCTTGCAAGCCTATGCCTCGCCAGAAGACGAGGATAAAAACCCGGAGCATGCGGCATGGTTTATTGCGGGCCGCTCGGATGGCACGTTAGGCCGTTGGGAATATGGCGACGTTTACCGGGATGAATTATTGGATACGATGTATCTAAAATATGCCTCGCCGGAGTTTATGAAAACCTATCGGAAACACCCGCTTAAATTGGTGTTCGATACGGTGCCTACCGATAGCATGCTAGCTTGCGTCTCTTTATTTGATGCGGTAGAGCCTAACGCTTAAAACCTTAGATCGAAAATAAAACCTAGGCCCGGGCTTGACCCGGGCTTTTCTTTTTGGCATAAGGTATGGGAGTTAACCCATATATAGGAGAAAACACTATGTTAAATTGTACTGAAACAAGCCGCGCAAAAAAGACCGCAGGCCTTGCCGTCACATATAGGGCCGCCCCTGGCGATATGTACGGGACCTGCCCAGATACCTGCCCCCTTAAACCCGTTCAAACCGCAACCCGTGAAATAGACCGAAAGTATGAGAAAGCGGTTAGGGGTAGCGTGCCAAAAAATGGCCGCGCTTTTTTGTTTACGCATTTTGCCCCGCATACTTGGGGAGAACGTAACACCGGAAACCAAAACCAGTGCGCTTTTAATTATTCCGCCCCAACTTTAGAGGCCGCCGCAAATGAGACTATGTTAGGCAATGCCAGTGTAGCCGTTGCGCCTGCTAACTATTGGAAAGACCGCGCCAGCGATAAGGTAACCGACGCGCATGGCGTCCGGGGCGTCCGGTGCCCGGATGAAACAACCGGCATAGGTTGCGCCCGTTGCGGTAATGGCACGCCCTTATGTGCCCGCCCCAACCGTGATTACTTTATTGTTTTTACAGCGCACGGCCCCACCAAAAAACTAGCGGGCGAAAATGCAACGCCCGGCGGATGTTATGCCGGAATGGGAAACGTGGCTATTCACTGGCGCAATTTATCGAAACGAAACACGCCCGAAATATCAGACGCAGAAAAACACCGGGCGTTCGTCAAGACGCTAAAACCCGGCTCTATATTGCGGCCACATATTGCGGGAGATATCGGCCTGCAAAAATAGCGCTTGCATAATATGCGCTATTATGAGATAACAACCCCAGGCAATAACGCCTTTAATCTTTATCAATGGAGAAAACTACAATGGCACACGAACTAGCAACACAATTAGACGGACGCATCGCAATGGCTTACCGGGAGGGAGACGAAACCCCCTGGCATGCCGGAGAAACCAACCCGCAAATAATCCCAACCGGCGCACCCATAGAGACTTGGGCAACCGAGGCCGGGCTGGATTACGACGTGCAGGTTACCCCAAACCATCGCGCCGATGGAACGCCAATTGATGAGAGTTATTATATTGAGCGTACCGACAACGGCCACATAACCGGCCCGTATATCGCCGGGGCATGGCAACCCGTTCAGAATAGTACCATCCTAAAATTAGCGGACAGCATCCGAGACCGCTATGGTTACGACATCATAACGGCGGGCGTGTTGTTTAATGGCGCGAAAGCTTGGGTGCAATTGGAAACCAATTTGCGCCAGGATATCGGAGACGGCGACGAAGTGACCAGCCGCCCCACCCTCTCGGTTGCCCATACCGGGAAGGACGCTAATACGTTTGTCTCGGGAAATGTCCGGGTAGTTTGTGATAATACCTTTACAATGGCCATGGAGGCCGGGGAAGTGTTCCGGCATGATCACCGGGTGGCTTTTGACCCGGAGGCCGTGGAAACCGCCCTTGGATTAAATGCGGATAATTTCGGGGCGTTTTGTTCGGTTGCGAAAGAGATGGCGGCCCGGGCCCTATCCGATCAAGAGGCCTTGGAATATTTCCAGCGCGTATTAGGCGGGAAAGAAAAGCAGGACGGGGACAAATTGCGCCGCCCCGAGGGCGTCCGAAAAGCCTTCGCATACTACCGAGGCCAGGATTTTGTGGCCGTAGGAAAAGAAGATGAGAGCGAAATGGCTCGTTACATTTCGGACCGCCTGGACAAGATAGCCAGCGCGGCGGCCCAAGGCCTGGAACTTCCGGCGGACGTCACACACGCCCCGTCCGAGGGTATCAATCCGGGTTACAATCTAGCGACGGCAGACCGGACGTTATGGGGCGCGTTTAATACCGTCACATGGCTTGCCGATCAGCGCCCGATCAAAAACCGGGGAACCGACCACGCTATTGCTTCCCACCTATTCGGGGACGGCACCGGCGGAACCCAGAAAGCGAAAGCGCATAAGGTAGCCTTAGAGATGCTAGCGGCCTAGTCTTTTGATCCTCCCACCTGGGGCGGCCTCCGGGCCGCCTCTTTTTTTATTTGACATATATGGGATAATGTAAGACAACAATAACCACCGGGGCCGCCGCGCCCCATCATTAGAAAAGGAAAACATTATGAATGACGTAATTTTAAAGGACGACTGGACGGAAACCGACGCCCAAAAAATTGAGCGCCTGGAAAACGAGCTGGCGCAGGCTCAAAAACTATCCGAACGCCGGTCCGATTGGTGGGAAGAGGAACGCCGCAAAAATAAGAAAATCGTTACCGCCTTTATTCCGATTGTCGAGAGCGTGTTTTACAACATGGAGCATGCAGACATTCTGGAGATGTTACCCCTGGACGACGTGGCCGAGAAGGTTGCCGAAAAAATGGACCTGGACAGCATCGCCGAGGACGTGGCGCATAATTACCTGGACACCGACCAGCTAGCCGAGGACGTGATGGGCAAGCTTGATCAGGCGGACATAGTTTCCGAGGTTAAATCCGAGGCCGTCCAGGAGGTAGCTAACGTCCTTATAGACGCCCTCCGGTCTATCGGTTAAACCCTTACGCCTTGAACCTTGATGGGGCGGCCTCCGGGCCGCCCCTTTTTTTTATACAGTTAACCTTGCCCCAGCCGCCCGGCCCCAGGTCCGCGAAACCTACAGCCCGGGACATCCCCCCTTGCATTATATGCGACATTATAGGATAACGATGGGGCGGCCCCGAGCCGCGACACTTTAACAATGGAGAAAAGAACCATGCGACTTATATCGAAAGTAAAACCCGGACGCTGGAAGTGCCAGCACTCGGACGGGACCGTTACGTTTCATAAGACGTTAAAAGAGGCCAAGGCTTTTGTGCGTTTTACCTACAAGTGGGAGGTTGAGGATGATCAATAGAGAATTTTGGGACGTCGAACGCGACGAAGAGTATTGGGACCAGTCCGACCTGTTCTATTGGATGGGCCGCCGCGCCCCGGCACCCGGCACCGTCACCGCTCTATATGAGAGCGCATACGAGATGCTAGCCACCCAGGGCATGGGCACCGGCGACGAGCCGGAGGTGATGCGCGGACCACGGCCCGAGGACCTTTTAGAACTTTACCCCGAAGACCTGGACGTATGGGCATAGCCTAACCCGGCCCCAGGTCCGAGAGCCCCGGCACGTTAATCGCGTGCCGGGGTTTTTCTTTGCGGGCTCTCAGCGATTTCCGCCCGCCGGAGACAAACACGGCCCCCGGATCGCGCCGCCCGGCCCGGCACCCAGGTCGCCGGATCGCGTGCCGCCGCCGCGCCGGATGTCTGCCTGCCCGGCACGGATCGCGGCTAGGGGCCCCGGCCTATCGGGTCATTTTCGGTGTCTGGACCGGCGCGGCGGCGGCCAAAAAATCGCGGGCGGGGCCGCCTGCCGGGACGAGGTCAAGGACCATGTTTTTCACAAACAATATGTGATATTTTGATATGACTTGTTTAGGTAAGATCTATCCCATATGTTTCACGTGAAACATTACACAGGGGCCCCTACAGAATGTTACAGAATGTTACACCGGAACTAGATGCCAAACGCCTCAAGTTAGAGCTTCGTTTAGCGCAACTAGACCGCAACGAAAAATGTCAAAATGAATTTCTAACTTTTGTCCGCGCAATGTGGCCCGAGTTCATCGCAGGACGGCACCATAAAATTATTGCAGAGAAGTTTGAGCGCGTAGCGCGGGGCGAGTTAAAACGTCTAATAATCAACATGGCTCCACGCCATACGAAGTCAGAGTTTGCTAGCTTTTTGTTCCCGGCCTGGATGATGGGCCGTAATCCGCGAATGAAGATCATCCAAGCGACGCATACGACAGAGCTTGCGGTAAACTTTGGTCGTAAGGTCAAGAACCTTTTAGAGACTGACGAATACAAAGAAGTCTTCACGGACGTAAAGCTAGCAGCAGACAGCAAAGCCTCTGGTCGGTGGGACACGAACCGTGGTGGAATGTACTTTGCTGTTGGCGTTGGATCAAACCTCGCGGGCCGTGGTGGTGACTTAGTTGTCATTGATGACCCGCACTCGGAACAGACAGCAATGTCGAACAACGGGTTTGACGATGCGTGGGAGTGGTACACTGCGGGTCCCCGACAAAGGCTCCAGCCTGGAGGGTCTATTGTATTGGTGCAGACCCGTTGGTCTGAGAAGGACATGACGGGTCAGTTACTACGGTCCATGGCTAAAGACCCTTTGGCGGATCAATGGGAGGTCGTGGAACTTCCTGCAATATTCGAGAGCGGTGACCCTTGCTGGCCTGAGTTCTGGAGCCTCGAAGATCTAACCGCTGTCCGCGCATCTATACCCCCGAGTAAATGGAACGCGCAGTATCAGCAGAACCCTACGGGTGAAGAGAACGCGATTATACCGAGGGATTGGTGGAAGCGTTGGGACAAGGAGGTCGTCCCGCAGTTGGAGTACGTCATACAGAGTTATGATACGGCGTTTAGTAAGCGCGAGACGGCGGACTTTTCTGCTATTACCACGTGGGGTGTATTTCATCCTGACGAGGGGGACGCACCAAATCTGATTTTGTTGGACAGTAAGAAGGGCCGTTGGGACTTTCCTGAGTTGAAGGAAGTCGCGTATGAGCAATATAATTATTGGGACCCCGACACAGTCATCGTGGAAGCGAAGGCAAGTGGACTACCTTTGACACAAGAATTACGCCAGACGGGTATACCTGTTGTAAACTTCACGCCGTCGAAGGGTGCGGACAAGGTCACTCGGGTACACTCTGTATCACCTCTTTTCGAGGCGGGTATGGTGTGGGCACCGGACGAAGTTTTTGCAGACGAAATGATAGAAGAAGTTGCGGCTTTTCCCAATGGGGAATATGATGACCTTGTAGATAGTATGACGCAGGCGCTTATGCGCTATCGTCAGGGTAACTTTGTAAGGTTGCCTTCTGATGATTGGGAAGATCAGGAAGTGAGCTTAAAAGTACACTCATATTATTAGGTGTGTGAATGGCTGATTCAAAAGTAGATTTAGGCGCGGGGTCCCCGGACCGTGGAACTTTTAGAGTGGGTGCTTTTGAGATTACGCCTCGGTTCTTTGGTGAAGGTAGTCGGACAGGCAGAAATTTTCCGATAGATCTTCCAGATGAAGACGGGAACATTGAACAGACTATGGACCAGTTCCAAGGCAAGTTTGGTCTTGATTTTAGAACAGGTGACACAGAATTTGGTGGCGCTGCATCTGGACAGTACAGTCGCGGCGAAGTTGAGTTTTCGGATGAGCTACAACAATATGGTGCCCCGGACCGTGAAACTTTTGGTACTCGCGGCATGGATACGACGGACTACTCGGCTTACTTTAGGACGCCTGTAGGTCCAGGTATCGCGAGTGTGGATGTGGGGTACAATCCCATTACGGATGATAAACGAGGAAGGGTAGGATATCAGATGAACTTCGGACACGGTGGTGACGTACAACCAATGGGTATGACGGAGAGTGTAACCGTTACGCAAGTCATGCCGAAGAACGACCCACGGTCCGTGGCCCTTGGATCACGGCTCTTGAAACAAGCGGGCATACAGGGCAACCCTGATATGTTGATGAAGCAGGCGGACCCTCGTGTCATCTCGCAAGTCAATCGGATCATGCCCAGTACGTCCATGTCAGCGCCCTCTGCGGGCATAGGCATGTTTATGACTAAGAGTATGTTTGGATGACGACGTATCAGGTAGGAGTATATAACAGGTTTATCCGAGATAAAGTTCGCGCTGGTGAAGAGGTAGATCCAGAGCAAGCTGCCTGGGAGGATACGCATTATTTTGACGTTGAAGCGAAGAATGAGGCAGAAGCCCGTAAGAAGATTAGTTTAGAGTACAAGGAAGCTAAGGGGTTCGTAATCGACTGCGTAGACGTTTACAAATTCGGCGGGTAAAGCTATGGACCCATTAACTCTAGCAGCGGTAACGGGCGGGTTCGCCGCCGTCAAATCTGCAATCAGCGGTGTGAGGAGCGCCCTTGAATCGGCAGACGATGTATCGGCAATTGCTACTCATATAGATACACTTTTTAAAACACACGGTGCGGCCAAGAAGCGTATTAGGGAAGCGCAGAACAAGAAGCCTCCTTCTGCGTGGCAAAAGCTAATTAAGTTTCGGCTTGGCGAAGATGACGACGAAACGTCTCTTGCTAACATCACGGCGGCAAAGCTAGCGGAGAAACAGCAAGAAGAAGACATCCGTAAGCTGTCTATTCAAATAAACAAGCGCTTCGGCGCAAACACGTGGGATGAAATCTTAGAGGCCCAAAAAGAAGCTGTCATAAAACAAAGAAAGCGGAGGAAAGAAGAAGCGGAGAAACGCGCCGAAGCCAAGCTTCAAGCAAAGTCTTTTTGGGAGAAGTTTCTTATCGAAGTGTTAAAGGTTGTTGGTTTAATTGTTTTTCTTGCAGGTATGGTGACCGTTTTATGGTACGTCAAAACTAATCAATAATGGATGGCGCAGTAGACATAAAGTTTTTGATTACGCTAGGGGGCATTCTCTTCTCCGTAGCGGGGGCTGCCGCTGTCGGTAAGATGCAGATCAAATCCATTATTGAGTCGTTAAGCGATATAGAGAAGCGGCTCAGAGAAATAGACAAACGCATTGACGCCTTAGAGAGCGGGCACGAAGTGATCTTTTCAAAAGTAAAAACGCTTGCGGAGATAAACAGTGTGTCGGCTTTAGCTGCTCACAATCGTGAAACGTCAGAAATGCAGTCAGCGATTAAAGAGTTGCGGCGTGACATGGAGCGTCAGTTGACCATGCACAATGGAGCGCATCCTCCCGTTGCCCAAAAACAAACGTAATGATATAAAAGCGTATAGCTTTTGAAAGGTACGTGATCCATGGCGAGAAAACCACAGCCCGTGGGCGGCTTGATGGATACCAATGTTCCCTCTCAATTAGATGAGGAGGATCTTGCGGCGGAGATTGAGGTAGAGCTTCCGGGCTCAATGGACAATGACGTCGTAGAGATGATCTCGGAGGATACGCCTGAAGAGATAGAGATTTACGAAGACGGCGATGATGTCGTCGTTGATTTTGACCCACAAGAAATGCGCCCGGATGGCGGTGAATTTTTTTCTAACCTAGCAGAAGACATTTCAGACTCAGAGCTAGGTGCTATTTCTGGTATGCTTCTCGATGAATTTGAAGCTAACAAGTCTAGCCGACAGGAGTGGGAAGATGCTTATGCTGACGGTTTGGAATTGCTGGGATTTTCTTACAACGAAAGGACGCAACCTTTCCGTGGTGCAACGGGTGTCACGCACCCGCTGCTGGCGGAAGCTGCGACTCAGTTTCAAGCGCAAGCTTTTAATGAAATGCTTCCGGCACGTGGTCCGGTTAGGGGCGTAGTCCTCGGCGCAGAGACCACCGACAAAGAAAAGCAAGCCCAGCGCGTACAACAATTTATGAACTACTACATCACGGACGTGATGGAGGAGTATACCCCTGAGTTTGATCAGATGCTCTTCTATCTGCCGCTTGCAGGCTCTACCTTTAAGAAAGTGTACTATGACGAAATGCTGGGACGTGCGGTTAGCCGTTTTGTTCCCGCAGAAAACTTGGTGGTGCCTTACGATACGTCTGACCTAGAGACATGCCCCAACATCTCGCAAGTCGTAAAAATGTCTTTGAACGACTTACGCAAGTTGCAAATTGCAGGCTTCTACAGGGACGTTCCTGTCGTACCAGGGACCCCCGATACAAATAGCGTACAAGATGAGATAGATAAGATTGACGGCTCAACCCCGTCTCAAATTGATTACGACTGCTCTATCCTTGAGTGTCATGTTGATTTGGATTTAGAGGGGTACGAAGATACTGACGAAGATGGTGAACCAACTGGTATTAAGATCCCGTATATAGTCACGTTGTCCCTAGACAACGATCAAGTCCTGTCCATCCGACGCAACTACCGCGAGGATGATGAACTTCGTAAAAAGATACAGTACTTTGTGCATTACAAGTTCTTGCCAGGGTTTGGCTTTTACGGGTTAGGTTTAATACACACCATCGGTGGCCTTTCCCGGACGGCCACTGCGGCGCTCCGTCAACTCATCGACGCTGGCACTCTCTCCAATCTGCCTGCTGGTTTCAAGGCCCGTGGCATGCGGATTAGGGATGATGATGATCCCATCCAGCCCGGTGAGTTTAGAGACGTAGACGCGCCCGGTGGTCGGTTATCCGACAGTCTGATGCCTCTACCTTTCAAGGGTCCAGACTCGACGCTGTTCCAACTTCTTGGTTTTGTGGTGGACGCAGGCCGTCGCTTTGCCACAATTACAGACATGAAGGTTGGGGACGGTAACCAACAGGCTGCTGTAGGAACGACGGTTGCATTGTTGGAACAGGGCTCAAGAATTATGTCCGCTGTACACAAGCGGATGCACTATGCCCTACGTCAAGAGCTACGTTTGTTATCTGGAGTTATTGCGGACTACTTGCCGCAGAGTTATCCGTACACTGTTGAAGGTGCGGATGCGTCCGTTATGTCAGAAGATTTTGACGAGCGTGTGGACGTTATTCCTGTCTCTGATCCAAATATCTTTAGTCAGGCACAGCGGATTGCGTTAGCGCAGACAAAACTACAGTTAGCTCAAGCCGCCCCAGAAATGCACAACATGCACGAAGTATTGCGTGACATGTATGAGGCGCTAGGGGTTCGTGACGTAGACAAGATATTGCGCCGCAATATTGAGGAAGATCCGTCTCCTTTAGATCCAGCGCAAGAAAACATAAACGCCTTAGACATGGTGCCGCTCAAAGCTTTCGAGGGACAGGATCATCAGGCACACATTATGGCACACATGGTCTTTGGCTCTACCCCCATGGTAGGTGCCGCACCGCAGATAGCAGTGTCGCTTCAGAAACATATCATGGAGCATGTGCGTATTGAGGCATCTGAGCAAGCTATGGTTCAATATCTACAGCAGGTAGGTCAGCGCCAAGGGCAGCCTTTAAATGAAGAAGAGATGCTACAAATAGAAAGCTTGACGGCGCAACTTATCGCTCAAGGTATGCAGACGCTTAAACAACTCAGTCAGCAAGTGGCAAACCAAGGCCAAGGACCTGATCCGCTTGTTCAACTCAAGGAGCAAGAGCTTCAGATTAAAGCGCAGTCCGAACAAAGCGACGCCGCTCTGGATCAGGCAAAACTTCAGCTTGAGCAGGCAGGAATGGAGATGCGGAACCAACAATTTAACCAGCGGCTTCAAAGTCAAGAGGCGCAGACAGCCGCTAGGATTAATTCCGCAATGGAACGGGAAATTCTTAAACAACAGCAAAGTAGGAGGCAGTAATGGCTTCAGTAAAGATCGTCACGAACAAGCCCGGTAACCCCCAAAAAGCCGTTGAGTATGCGGACATTAAGGGTCAAGGCCGTGTTCCTTATGGTAAGTCCCAAGACGTAAAGGTCCCGACAACCATGAAAAGGGCTACGGCTCGTGGTATGGGTAAGGCTACCGGCGGCGGTAGTTATATTGCCTGCGGATGAGCCCAAAACGTAGAGAATTAGACGCCGACAACGACGGTGTCGTCTCAGACGCTGAGATACAAGCTGCGAAGGCAAGCAGTGACCTGTTGAAACAGGACTCTCAGCGTCGTATGGCGTGGATTGCAATGATATCCATGCTTGTTTTTACGGCTCTTGTTTTCCTACCTATCTTCCCAGACTCCCGCATTAAGGCCCTAGGGGACCTTTTTAGCCTCTTCTACATAGGTATGGCGGGTGTGGTTAGCGCTTATTTTGGTGCAGCCGCCTTTATGGCCCGGAAAAAGTAATTTTTTACATTAAAAGCTTCTGGAGGTAAGCATGATAAGTCTTTTAGGAACCCTTTTAGGGTTTGGAACGTCGATTGTACCTGAAGTTCTGGGATTTTTTAAGCAAAAACAAGCTAATGCCCAAGAATTAGCGATAATTGAGGCTAAAGCTAAGTATGCAGAGCAACTTTCTACCCTAAAGATACAAGAATTAGATGCTCAAGCCGAAATAGAAGAAACGAAAGGTCTTTACGCGCATGATCGAAGCATTGACGCTGGCGGATTTGTCAACGCTCTTAGGGGTAGTGTCCGCCCTGTTCTTACTTACCTTTTCTTCATAGCTTTTGCGTCTGTTAAAGGCGTTTTGGTCTACGCTATGATCTCCAATCAAAATATTGATTGGGTAACAGCCGTACAACTTGCTTGGGACGACGAAACCCAAGCTATTTTCTCTGCAATAATAGCTTTTTGGTTTGGGAATAGGGCCATGTCTAAGGCTCGTTCTCATATATCCTCTAAAAAAGGATAATTATAAGAATGAATGAGATATTTCTTGCAGAAGCAACCTTTCGTCTGATAAAAGAAAAGCGTTCTGTTGTTTTAGACACTCTCGAATACGGAGAAGTCAAGGACATGGAGCATTACCGTGAACTCATGGGCATGTTAAGAGCCCTAGAGTACATAGATCAGGAACTCAAGAGCCTGCTAGAGAAACAGGAGCATGCAGATGACTAAGTCGAAAGACAAAAAAGCCTCTACATCAGAGGCAAAAGCCGAAAATATATCTTCGGCGTATGTAAAAACGGAGGATCGTGTTCTTGATCCTTCTCTTCTAAGTAAAAGCATACTTGACAGAGTACCGGAACCAACTGGTTGGCGCATAATTGTGCTTCCCTACCGTGGTAAAGGAAAGACAGAGGGCGGTATTTACCTCCCAGATCAAGTTGTTGAAGAAAACCAAGTCGCAACCCAGGTTGGATACGTCTTAAAGGTTGGCTCTCTTGCGTACAAGGACCCCGATAAATTTGACAGTCCTTGGTGCCAGAAAGGTGATTGGGTGATGTTTGCGCGTTATGCAGGGTCACGCTTTAAGATAGACGGTGGTGAAGTCCGAATACTCAATGATGATGAGGTTTTGGCAACCATCTCTGAACCTGATGACGTTTTACATATGTAGGAGAGAAACATGGCTGACGAAGATCTCGTAATTGAGAATGAGGACACTGAATCCGAGGTATCGGTTGAGGTGGAAGAACAAGAGGCGTCAGACGACGCTGTTGTTGAGGTGACCGGGCAAGAGGCGGCCACTGAAGATGAATTTGAGAAAGCCTCTAATGCGACGCAAAAGCGAATTAACCAACTGACCAAAAAAATGCGTCAGGCGGAGCGCGAAAGAGAAGAGGCTTTGCGGTACGCAGGACAAGTTCAACAGGAGTCCACGGCGCTAAAATCTAAGCTTGATACTATGGACAGTAACTACGTTACTGAATTTAGTGGTCGAGTCCAGAGTGAGTTAGAGTCCGCTGAAAACGTCCTAAAGAACGCTATAGAGGTTGGAGACACTCAGGCTGTTGTAGAAGCAAACAGAAAGATTACGGCCTTAGCTATTCAAGCAGATAGAGCGTCTCAGGCTGCACGTGAAGTTGAAATGCAAAAACAGCATGCAGAGCTTCAACGTCAACAGATGCAGCAGGCTCCTCAACAACAAGCACAGCCTCGTAAGCCTGATCCAAAAGCGGAATCTTGGGCTGCTGAACGAGAGTGGTTTGGGTCCGATGAGACCATGACGTATGCCGCTTTTGGAATACATAAGAAACTCATCGAAGATGAAGGATTTGACCCATCAAGCGATGAGTACTATAGTGAGTTAGACAAACGTATGGAGGAAGCGTTTCCTCATAAGTTTGGTAACGGATCAAAAAGCAAACGTCCCGCTCAGACGGTTGCATCAGTTAACAGGTCCGCAACTGGGCGCAGTAAAAAGCAGGTTAGACTCACCCCTACCCAGGTCACGATGGCTAAAAAATTGGGTGTGCCGCTAGAAGAATACGCGAAATACGTGAAGGAGTAGAGAGATGAGAGAAGAAAAAATTACTCAAGGTACTTCCTCGGATCGTACCCCTCGCGCTAAAAAGAGCCGGAGTTCTACGACTAGGCGTAAGCCGTGGGCTCCACCATCAATGTTAGATGCACCACCCGCGCCAGACGGTTACAAACACCGCTGGATTAGGGCTGAAACTCGTGGTTTTGATGACCGCAAGAACATCAGCGCTAAACTCAGAGAAGGTTGGGAACTTGTCCGTTCAGACGAGTATCCAGACTTCGAGGCACCCGTTATTGATAACGGAAAATACGAGGGGGTATTTGGCGTTGGAGGATTGCTTCTTGCACGGATTCCCGTGGAGACTATTAAAGAGCGGACGGAGTACTTCAATCAAAGAAGTGCTGACCAGATGCAGGCAGTAGACCACGATATGATGCGCGAGAATGCACACTCAACGATGACGATTGACCGACCTGATCGTCAATCTCGTGTAACCTTTGGTGGCTCTAAAAAATAAGGGTCACCTCCTTTAGGAGTACCTAAAATGGCAAACCAAGAAACTGCCTTCGGTCTTCGTCCTATTGGTCTAGTCGGCTCTGCCGCAAATTCTACAGGTCTTACGACCTATGAAATTGCGTCAAATAACACCAACGTCATTTACAATGGCGCTATTGTCGTTCCTCTTGCTGGTGGCGTAATTGACCAAGCTGGCGCTACAGATGGCGGTACGACTCAAGCGCTCGGCGTGATGATGGGGTGTGAGTACGTGGACTCAGTGACGAAGAAAACTACTTTCCTTAACCATTGGCCCGGTTCTGCCGCGATTAGCGTTGACACAAATCATCCTGTCAAAGCTCTCGTTGCTGATGATCCGAACCAACTGTTTAAGGTCGCTAGTGATGCGTCTCTTACTGACCGTGCTACTGCTTTAACTGCGGTCTTTGCGAACGCTTCCCTCGGCACTTCAGCGCGTACCGGATCTGACGATACGGGACGTTCTAACTCGGCGCTCGGTGTAAGCACTATTGCGACGACGGCTACTCTTCCACTTCGTATTGTTGGTATCCTTGACGATGAGGCTAACAGCGATTTCGCAGCGGCGGGTATCCCTCTCATTGTGCGGCTGAACGCTCACTTCAACGCTGGATCACGGCGGTTTGATTCCCAAACCACTGCTGATTCCACCGGCATTTAAGGAGGGCGCATAAAATGGCTATTTCTCGCGCACAATTAGCGAAAGAGCTTGAGCCCGGACTTAATGCTCTTTTTGGTCTGGAATATGACCGCTACGAACAAGAGCATTCCGAAATCTTTGAGGAGGAGTCTTCGGACCGCGCCTTTGAAGAAGAGGTAATGCTCGGCGGCTTTTCAACTGCTCCCGTGAAAAACGAAGGTGGCGCAATTACGTTCGATGACGCGCAGGAAACTTATACTGCTCGTTACACGCACGAAACGATTGCTCTGGCTTTCTCAATCACGGAAGAGGCTATTGAGGACAATCTTTATGATCGGCTTGCTAGCCGGTACACTAAAGCTCTTGCTCGTTCGATGGCTCAAACCAAGCAGATCAAAGCTGCTGCAATTCTTAACAACGCTTTCAGCACAGGCGCGTCAGCGATTGGTGACGGAGCAGCACTCTGTTCTTCTGCTCACCCATCTCTTTCGGGCAACCAGCGTAACCAACTTAGCACTGCTTCGGATCTCAACGAGACCTCTTTGGAGCAAATGCTGATTGATATTGCTGGTCTGACTGATGAGCGTGGTTTGAAGATTGCTGTTCGTGGTATGAAACTCATCATTCCAAAAGAACTTCAATTTGTTGCGGAGCGTGTAATTGCCAGCAACCTGCGTAGCGGTACGGCTGACAATGACATCAACGCAGTTAGGTCCATGGGGATGCTTCCTGAAGGTGCGGTGGTAAACCACTTCCTCACCGACACAGATGCTTTCTTTGTTAAGACCGATGCTCCGAACGGTTTCAAATTCTTTAACCGTTCTCCGCTGAAAACTGCCATGGAAGGCGACTTTGATACGGGTAACATGCGCTTTAAAGCGCGTGAGCGTTACTCTTTCGGTGTCTCCGATTGGCGTTGCGTTTTCGGTACAGCGGGCGCTGCGTAAGCACACTCTTTGTCTCGAACGAAAGGGGCGGCTATTGCCGCCCCTTTTATTTTGGTTTATATTCTTATAATCCCTGACGGCATATCTTGTGCCGACACTAGCCACGACAGGAGGATTTTATGGCTAAAACAACTTTTTCCGGTCCCGTCCGCTCTCGGCGCGGTTTTATTACAGCGGGTCCAGATGCGGTAGTAAACATTACTGCTGAAACCACCCTTACTTTTGATGACCATGCTGGCCGTATGATTGAGGTCAATGATGCTGACGGCGCGGTAACCCTTCCTACCATTAAAGCTGACTCAAACGGGGCTTCTGCTGGTCAAGATGATCCTAACGTCAACAGCCACCTTGGTGCTGTTTATCGGTTCTTTATTGGAACAGATGCCACTGATTTGGACATCAAGACAGACGGAACCGATAAGTTTGTTGGGTCCGTAGCGGTTGGCGTTAATGACGGCAGTTACAAGGTTTTCCAACCCGCCTCCTCTAATGACGTCATTTCAATGAACGGCGGTACTCAAGGTGGTGATGCAAACTCCTACCTAGAGATCACAGCTATTGCTGACAACGAGTACCTTGTGCAGGGTGTTCTTATTGGTTCTGGAACTATTGCTACTCCCTTCGCAGATAGCTAATAGGAGTTAACCAATGGCTGACGCAGTAACCTCACAAACTCTTGCTGACGGCCCAAAAACTGCGGTAATGAAATTTACCAATGTCTCGGACTCAACCGGCGAGAGCGCTGTTACAAAAGTAGATGTTTCTGCCTTGTCTGCTAGCGCGGATGGTGTCACTTGCACAGGTGTCACCATTGAGCGTATTTGGTGGCAGTGCATTGGCATGAAAGTACAAATCCTTTGGGATGCGTCTTCAGATGCTTTTTGTATTGAACTAGGAGAGAACCAAAGCGGTAGTCACGATTACTCTGTTTTCGGCGGCCTTACTAATAATGCAGGGTCTGGTAAAACAGGTGATATAAACTTTACCACCGTTGGTGCCTCCGCAAATGACACATATACGGTCATACTGTATATGAGAAAGCAGTACTAACGAGTAAACAAGGTGCCTGATTTTTCGCCTAAACATGGGGTTTTGTCAGGCACCTACTTCGTTGCTGTAGAGGGTATAGATGAGTTGGTTGTAACCGTTAAGTTTTTTGGGTTTTCTAGTTCTGAAGAGGTGTCGGATTTCATATATTGGTTAGATGTTATCTTAAATGAAACCGAACAAGACAGGGTCCTACACTAATGTCTAAAGGAAAAATGCCTGCTCGAAATAAGAAGAATTTTCGCTCCACGAAGTCTGGGGCAGGCATGACTAAAAAAGGCGTTGCTGCTTATCGCAGATTAAATCCGGGCTCAAAGTTACAGACAGCCGTCACAGGCAAAGTAAAAAAAGGTTCAAAGGCTGCAAAACGTCGTAAGAGTTATTGCGCTAGGTCTGCGGGTCAAATGAAAAAGTTCCCAAAAGCCGCAAAAAACCCTAACAGTCGGCTTAGGCAGGCGCGTAAACGGTGGAAATGCTGATGGAAAGAGTATTAATAACCTCCGTTGTTTCTGGCACGGTAGTAGCCTTTTTAGGTTTTTTTAGTTGGACAGCTTTGACCCTTATAGACGTTGACAAGCGCACCGAAAAAACAGCAGTAAAGGTGGATCAAAATCATGCTATGATAACCACCTTGTGGGAAAGACTAATAGATAGAGATGTTGCGAGGGCAAATGTCGAGAGTACGAACAGGGCCAAAGCCCGGTAAACCAACGCTAACGTATTTTAGAAAAGGCGGCGCTGTTTCTAGGAAAAGCAAAGGGAGTAAAATTTGCCCCGCAGGAAAAGCTTGGGCAAAAAGAACTTTTGATACCTATCCTTCCGCTTACGCTAATTTAGCAGCGTCTAAATATTGCAAAGATCCCAACTACGCCAAAGCTTCTAAGAAACGAAAGAAGTCGTAGTCATGGGGAAACTACAGGAGTGGCTAGATGAAGATTGGGTCCGCATTGATAGCAAAGGTAATATCGCAGGTGAATGCGGTACTTCTAAAAATAAAAAACGCCCTGATAGGTGCCTACCTAGGTCTAAAGCGTCTTCTTTGTCAAAGTCTCAAAGGGCTTCTACCGCACGTAAAAAGAAACGCGAAGGCGCTAAAGGAAAAACTGTCGTCGCTAATACAAAAGCTGCAAAAGTAAAGAAGATGGCTGGAGGCGGCGCTGTGACCAGTGGTCCGCAGAGAAGGTTAAATAAAGGTTGCGGCGCTGTAATGTCCAACCGCCGGAAACGAACAATCTACGCTTAAATGCTTGAACAGCAGATAAAAGAGGAGGTTAGGGAGTGGTCTAAGCATGCCTTAGAAAACCCATCCCCCTTGTTTAATAACCTACCCGCTTGCCCTTACGCTAAAAAAGCTTGGAGTGATGACGAAGTTGGTTTTGTGTTTAAAACCGAATCAGACAACTTACCTCTCTACAGAACCATAGCGGGGTTTAACGATAAGTATAAATTAATTCTTGTGGTCGATCTTGCTTACAAAAAAGACCCTGACGAATTTGAAGATTTTCTCTATGATCTAAATGAGGCAATTGCAGAGGGCATGTTTGCTCAGAAAGACATGTGGGTCATGGGCTTTCACCCTGACGATGATTGCGAGGAATTGTTAAACGATGGATCTTTTTCTCCCTTAGTCGATAAAAGTTATGCTATTATTTTCGTGCAGAGGTTAAAGTATTTGCATGAGAAGGCCGAGGCTTTAAAGCCTTTGGGATATTATGATGAAGCCTTTAAATCTGCTGAGAATAATGCTTTATATGCACAGCGAGAAACCCTTTATAGGAGATTGATAAATGGCAATGAAACCACGTAAAGGTAAGAAACCTGTCAAGAAGATGCGCGGTGGTGGTATGGTTAAGAAAATGCGCGGCGGCGGCATGGTCAAGAAAATGCGCGGCGGCGGCATGGTCAAGAAAAGAAAGTAATGGCAAGTGGCCGTCTCCGACAGCAAGAATTTTGAGCTTGATGTAAACGAACACATTGAAGAAGCGTTTGAACGGTGTGGTCTTGAAGCTCGAACGGGTTATGACCTTCGCACCGCGAAAAGGTCTCTAAATCTGTTGTTTGCGGAGTGGGCTAACCGTGGCATAAATCGTTGGACAATTGAACAGAAAACAATTGCACTGGCTAACGGAGTTGCTAACTACCCGTTAGGTACTTTGACCATGACGGTGAACTCAACAACGAGTTTTCAAGACGGTGAGGCTATTACAGGTGGGACGAGCGAGGCAACTGCAAGTATTACAAATGTCGATTCTTCCACTGTACTGGCTATTACAATACCTAACGGGACGTTTTCTGCTAGCGAGACCATCACAGGTGGGACGAGCGGGGCCACGGCGACGGTTTCTTCTGCCGTATCTTTAGAAGACACTCAAGCTTCCATAGACGTTCTTTCTGCGGTAACGAGGCAAAACTCCGGTACATCTAGTCAATCTGACTTATCAATCACTAGAATAGGCCGTGACGCCTATTTAAGTTTGGCTAGTAAACGGTCAACAGGTAGGCCTGTTCAGTTCTACGTGGATCGTCTAATAACCCCTGAAATTAAGCTATGGCCTACCCCGGACTCTAGCTCTTCTTATGAGCTTGTTTTTGATCGTTTGCGGCGCATAGATGATGCGGACACTCAAGAAAATACGGTTGAGGTTCCTTTCCGTTTTTATCCCTGCGTGTCTGCTGGTTTGGCCTACTATCTTTCGGTCAAGTTTGCCCCTGATAAGGTCCAGCTACTAAAAGCTATCTATGAAGAAGAGCTTCAGAGGGCTATGCAAGAGGACCGGGATAGATCCTCTTTACTAATAGCCCCAAGCTTAGATTATTACAGGGTGTAAAATGGCTCGTTATTCTTCAGGCAAAAATGCGTATGCCATCTCAGATCGTTCAGGGTTCCGGTATAGGTACACTGATATGCAGAGAGAGTGGACCGGCTTGTTGGTTGGTAAGGACGAATGGGAGGCAAAGCACCCGCAACTTGGTCCTTTTAGAGACCCAGCAGACGGTGAGGCTTTATACAACCCTCGGCCCGATAGGATAGAGCCCCTGGTTGTTCATGTGGGGGCTTCTTCTTTTCCACAAGGTAAACCTGACATAAAGGCGGTAGGTGTAGTAGGAACCGTTACGGTGGTGACATGAGCTTTACTTATGCACAGCTTAAAACAGCTATTCAGGACTTTTCAGAAAACACGGAGACTAGTTTTGTCACTAATTTGCCTGTTTTCATAAGAGGCGCGGAAGAGCGTATATTTAAGTTAGTTGACTTAGAAAATTTTCGTAAAAACGCCACAGCTACGATGACGTCGGGTAACCAGTACTTAGCTATGCCCACTGATTTTCTAGCGGCCTTTTCTTTGTCTATTACAAACTCAAGCGCTAAAGAGTTTTTACTCATAAAAGATGTAAATTTTTTACAAGAATACTGGCCCACTGTGGCTTCTACCGGCGTTCCAAAATTTTATGCTGTTTTTGACGATTCTACTTTTTTGATTGCGCCCACCCCAAACGCAAATTTTGCGGTAGAGATGCACTACTATTATCGTCCCGCTAGCCTAACAGCAGGTGCGGATGGCGGAACAACGTGGTTAAGCACAAACGGCCCTAACGCCCTTTTGTACGCTTCCCTTGTAGAGGCCTACATTTATATGAAAGGTGACGCTCAACTTCTTGCAACGTATGAGAAGCGCTTTGAAGAGTCATTGATGCGACTTAAAACTTACGCTGAAGCTCGTGAAAACACTGATGCTTACCGTAAGGGTCTGCCGTCACAAGAGAGGTCTTAATGTTTTCTGCTACAATAGAAATGGACCCAAATTACAAAGTTTTAGTTCATACAACGGAGCGTCGAGGGCATACGCCAGAAGAAGTAGCTAAAAGGTGTGCAGACCGTTTAATTTCTGTTTCTGAAAATGCTCCCCCTGCAATTAAAGATCAGGCTCTTGCTTACCGTGACCAAGTTGAAAAATTGTTGAGTCTGTATATGAGAGAAGCTATAAATAGTGACAGAACTACAGTTTTTAATGCTTTGAACGATGCGGGGCATCCAGAACTAGCTGAGTTGATAAGGAGATTATAACATGGCTATATCACAGGCATTGTGTACGTCGTTCAAAAAAGAATTGATGACGGCAACTCACAATTTTACCAACAGTAGCGGGAATACTTTTAAGCTAGCTTTGTTTACGAGCGACGCTTCTTTGGGAGCGTCTACCACGGCTTACTCTACATCTAACGAAGCTAGTGGCACGAACTACACCGCAGGTGGCGCTGCTTTAACTAATGTGACCCCTACAACCAGTGGAACTACCGCGCTCACCGATTTTTCTGACCTGACGTTTTCTACCGCAACGGTAACGGCTAACGGTGCGTTGATTTACAACGACAGTGCTTCAGGAGATCCGGCAGTGGCGGTCCTGGCTTTTGGAGGAGATAAAACCTCTACGGCAGGTGACTTCACTATTCAATTCCCGACAGCGGACGCTAGCAACGCTATCATCCGTATTGCTTAAATAAGGGCCCAGGCCCGTGTCTTTAATCAGTGGATGGAGTAGAGGCTCGTGGTCTGAGGGGGCGTGGAGTACTCCCATCTCAGAGCGTATTGCTGGGTGGGGCCGCGCTGGTTGGGGTGAGGGCCCTTACGGACAAGCCGCTCCCCTTGCTGTAACAGGTTTTGCGGGCACTTCAGCAATAGGCACCGTAAGTCTTGTCACCGTAAATAACATTCCAGAAACAGGTTTAGCGGCAACAGGTTCTGTTGGTTCTGTAACCGTATCTGCTGACGCCAACACCTCCGTTACGGGTTCTGCGGGCACCAGCGCTGTAGGCACCGTAGTAGCTTCCCTACCTAAAACCGTAGCTGTTACAGGTTCTGCGGGCACCAGCGCTGTAGGAAGTGTCTCTCTTTCCACAGTAAATACAATTTCTGTTACGGGCGTTTCTGCAACTGGGGCGGTAGGTCTCCCTGATGTCCGAACGGGAGAGGGCGTAAATGTTACGGGCGTTTCTGGCACGGCCTCTGTGGGCACTGTTACGGTTGAGGCTAACGCTGATGTTACCCTTACTGGTTTTGCAGGTACTTCGGCTGTCGGGTCTGTTACTGTCGCGACAGTTACCGGAGTAAGTGTTACAGGTGTTTCTGGAACAGGTTCTGTCGGGTCTGTTACCACTGCAAGCGTTAACGTGTTATCGGTTACAGGAGTAACAGGCACGAGTGCCGTAGGAAGTGTAACAGCCTCCATACCCAAAAGCGTAGATGTTACCGGATTTGAAGTAAACGGATCTGTAGGGTCTGTAACACCCGCCGCTGGCGTGCTTATTTCTCCAGTGGGACTTGTAGGAAATTCTTCTGTTGGAAATCTTACAATTTGGAGTAAAATAGACCCAAGTCAATCACCGAGTTGGTCTGAAACTACGCCAAGTCAATCACCGTCTTGGTCAGGTATAACGCCAAGTCAATCACCGTCTTGGGATGATATTGCAGCATAAGGAAAGGTAGATGGTTTCTTCATATACTTCAAACACTGGCATTGAAAAGCCCGCCTCTGGGGATCAGTCCGGTACGTGGGGCGACACCACCAATACTAACTTTGATATTATTGACCGTGCCCTTAACGGCGTTGCGGCGATAACTTTATCAGGGACCTCCCACACATTAACCACCACAGACGGCACGCTTTCAGACGGCATGTTTAAGCTCCTTGTTTTAGGCGGCAGCCCTAGTGGTACTAACACCATTACAATTAGCCCAAACGATGCGGATAAAATTTATTTCGTTTACAATAACACGGATCAAACGGCTACTTTTTCTCAAGGTAGTGGCGCAAATGTAAGTATCCTAGCAGGTGGGGCAGATATTATCTACGCAGACGGGGCGGGGAGCGGCGCGGCGGTTGCTAGTATATTCGCTAATCCAATGTCTTTTGGTAAAGTTACGGTTAGCTCTGATACGGCTGCCGGTGACCAAGCTTCTGTGGGCTATACGGCTGCGGAAGGTTTAATACTGACAGGCCAGGGCTCAACCAACGACGTTACGATAAAGAACGATGCGGATGCGGATGTTCTTGAGATCCCGACAGGAACCACTAACGTAACTGTCGTAGGCAACGTAACTGCTGGCGGCGATTTAGTATCTACCGGAACGGTCAACCCCGCTGGGGACACGTCAGCTAGTGATGCTGCGGCGATAGGTTACACCGCTGCCGAAGGTATTATCATAACCGGACAAGGCTCAACCAATGACGTTACGATAAAGAACGACGCAGACGCTGATGTTCTTGAAATCCCTACCGGGACCACAAACGTAACGGTGGTAGGAAATGTAACAGCGGGTGGTGACTTAATATCTACTGGAACGGTCAACCCTGCTGGTGATACGTCTAGTAGTGACGCCGCCGCCGTTGGGTATACAGCTGCCGAGGGTCTTATTCTTACGGGCCAAGGCAGCACCTCAGACGTAACCATCAAAAATGATGCAGACGCCACAGTATTTTCCATAGCAACGGGGACGACCACTGGCACGTTTGCTGCTAGGGTCCTAGCTGCTACCAGCACAGCTACTTTAACTGGCGCAACTACTCTTGATTTTAGCGCGGCGCAGAACTTTATCCTGACTTTAGCGCCTTCTTCGGGTAGTAGCATCACGCTTTCTAACCCAACGACAGAAGCTGCTGGTCAATCTGGCGTAATTGTTTTTATTCAGGATGGAACAGGCAGCAGAACCATAAGCCTTGATACAGACTACGAAAGCCCGGCTGGTGGGGGAATTACTCTTAGTTCAGCGGCAAGTGCGGTAGACATAGTGCCGTACTTTGTAAAAGCCTCTGGCTCTATTCAACTTGGCGCACCACAACTGGCCTTTAGCTAATGACAATGTTTTCTTCTTTTTGGATGGCAAGTGCTGGCGCTGATGCTTTTGACGTTGATAATAGCGCACAGTTTAATGACGATGATTCAGAATATCTCACTCGCACTCCGACAGTAGCTGGGAACCGAAGAACTTGGACCCTGTCTTTTTGGTTTAAATTTGGCAGCATTACTGGCCGACAAATGTTTTATGGTCAAGATGATGCTTATATCTCAATAAATGAAAACTCATCGACTAGTGCGTTAATTAATATGTATATAGTCGGTAACGATTCGCCGGGATGGTACTGGGAAACTACCGCGATGTTTCGCGACCCACACGCTTGGTATCATGTTGTTGTAGCGTTTGATTCCCCTAATGCAACAGCAGATAATCGCTTACGTTTGTATATAAATGGCGAGGAGCTTACCACTTTTACAAAACACGCTACTGGAGCGCAAAATAATCAACATGATATTGGCGGGTCTGACACACAGATAATAGCTAAACATCCAGCAAGTAGCGGACAATACTATGACGGATATTTTGCTGAATACGTTTACGTTAATGGGCGTCAGCTAGGGCCAACTAGTTTTGGTGAAAAAGATGACAACGGCGTATGGCGACCCATTGATGTTACTGCTTCATTGTCTTCAAACGCAACACAACTTTTAGTTGATCGTACTAGTGGCACTGCTATCGGAGATATGACCGACTCGACTGCTGGCAATAATCTGGCGGCGGCGTTTGATGGTACGTTTGGGGGAAATGACGGCGCTAATAACGCCACGAAACGAGGCTCTGTCGCAAATGCTTTCGTTGGTAAAAACTGGGGCAGTGGTGTTTCAAAAATAATTACAGGATTTAGTACCCGCGACGTAAATAACGCAGGGTATTTTGACAACACGGCAGAGGGTCGATTTTTTCTTTATGGATCAAACAGTGCGCCATCAGCTTACAACGATGGAACTCTGCTCTATTCGGGTGCAGCCTTCAATTCAACGGTTTCCGCGCAATCAAAAGATTTTTTAGATACAGGTAATTTTGATACTAGCACGGCGTTTCAATATCATTGGATAGCCTTAGTTCCTACATCAACCGCTAGTGATGTCCGAATGGCTGAACTTATTTTTTATGAAGATGCTGGAAATTTTGGCACGAACGGTTTTTATCTGCCGTTTACTAACTCCGCTGGCCTTGGGCAAGATTACAGTGGAAGCTCAAACACTACAATAGTTCAACAGAACACTTACAATGCTGGTAGCGAAATAAATAATGGTGACACTGGTGCTAATCCAATTACCGCTGCGAAATTTGTTCCTATTGCTTCAGGCACTATATCCAAAATTGAATTAAACGCATCATCCCGAGGTTTCTCTGGTGTTACAGTCCGCCTCGAAACAGACAGCGGTTCTGGCACTGCACCTTCTGGAACACTTGTAACAAACGGTGAGGTTACTGGAATTACAAGCTCTGGTGCAGGGTTGAAAACTGCAACTTTTTCCACGCCGCCAGAAGTAGTGGCAGGAACAACCTATTGGATTGGACTACGTGGAGATACAGGAACTTGGGGATGGCAACATGATGTAGCTGGGTCAGGTGGAGCGTTAGGTATATACCAAGGCAGCACTCAGGGATATTACTCTGGTCGAGGGTTGGGGCACTATGTCTATATGACGGGTAGTCACTTTACGGAAGTAAACTCACCCACGCAAACCACTGACAGCCCAACGTCAAATTTTGCCACCATGACACGGCTTGATACATCACCTGCCGTCTTTTCCAACGGCAACTTGAAAGTCACAAGTAGCACCACCAATTCATATCGCGGTGGCACAAGCTCCATTGGTTTACCGCCGGGTTCAGGTAAGTGGTATTGCGAGGCGTTAGCTACTGGATCAACTGGCTCTAATAAAGAGTACGGTTTCGGAGCCGTCACGAACGCGACGGACAAAGGTCAATCTGGTTATTTTCCCGGTAGCTATGGAACAGGTGAATTTGGTTACTACAGTGGATCAGGCGGCATCATCTACAATGTCCCAAATAGCGCAGTAACAAGCGTCGGAGCATACGATGGAGGTGACAGAGTTGCTTTACGATTTGACATGGATGTTTCGTCGCCAACTTGCAAGTTTTATGTAAACAATACGCTCAAGCACACCGCTAATTTGACAACGGGAACGACCTATTTTCCACACTTTAACATCCAAGACAGCAGCTTATCATGGACAGTAAATTTTGGCGCATCTGCTTTTACTTACACATTGCCAACGGATCATTTAGCAATCAGTGCAGCTAATATGTTTACCGCCACGTCCCCCGCCATTGAAGATGGATCTGCCCATGTCCAAGCTACCGCTTACTCAGGGAACACTAGTCAAGACCACGCAATTCTACAAACTGAATCGCTTCGTGTTCCTGTTAGTACGTTTCGGCCTGATTTTTGTTGGTTTGGTCGTAGAGACAGCGGCGATAGTCGAAATATGTATGACTCCGTTAGAGGTGTAACTTCAAGATTAACTTCAAACGGTTCAGCCGGTCAAGATACTACCGCGATAACAACGCATTTTAAAACCTTTGATGATGCTGGTTTTACTGTTGGAAGTGATGGCGCTGTAAACGGTACGAGTATGGTTTGTTGGAATTGGAAAGGCGCTGGAGCGGCACCAACGCAAACATATACAGTAAAAGTGGTTTCCGATTCGGGTAACAAGTATAGGTTTGATGATTTCGGTACGAGTGCAGTTACCTTAGATTTGCAGGAAGGCGGCACATACACGTTTGACCAGTCTGACAGTTCTAATTCTGGTCATCCTCTTAGGTTTAGCACTACTTCTGATGGTAGTCATGGTGGTGGTAGTGAGTATACAACGGGCGTAACTACAACTGGAACTCCCGGCAGTTCTGGTGCAAAAACCGTAATTACGGTGGCTGCTTCGGCCCCAGCCTTATATTACTATTGTAGCAGTCATTCTGGTATGGGCGGTGCAGCTAACACAAACGAAACTTTTGGATCGTCAAACTTTTCTGGCACAATTCAATCAAAGGTATGTGCTAACCCTACGGCTGGCTTCAGTATTGTAACCTACACGGGAAACGCTACTTCAGGAGCAACGGTGGGGCATGGGCTGTCTGTTGCCCCTTCAATGGTCCACTATAAGCGCCTTGATCAAAATGAAAGTTGGATTACTTTTGTTTCAAATATCGGTGGAGGCAAACACGTCTATTTAAACTTAGGCAATGGAGAAGCTACGGCTTCTAATGTGTTTAATAATACTGCGCCGGGGGCATCTGTGCTTACCCTTGGAGATGCTGGCAGCACAAACGCTACTGGTGAAGCTTTTATTGCTTACTGTTTTTCAGAAATTCCTGGTTACTGTAAAGCGGGTTCCTATACCGGCAACAATTCTACAGACGGCCCTCTAATCGATTTAGGTTTTTCTCCCGCTATTGTTGTTGTGAAAAAGACGAGTAGCAGCACGGGCGGCGAATGGTACGTTGTGGATAGTTCCCGAGACATTGAAAATGTTGCTGACAACGAGTTGGTATGGAACGGTGCAAATGCGGAAGATGGGGATCAAAGTGCGGATCACTTAGACTTTTTGTCCAATGGGTTTAAGATGCGCTGCGACGGCGCGGGTAGCGCAAATAGTAGTGATTGCACCACGTTTTATATGGCTTGGGCTGAAAACCCGTTTGCTGGGACAACGCCAGCTACAGCACGAAAATAGGAGAAAGTAATGTTTGTTTTAAACAACAAAACACGACTGCAACCGGGTAAATCTTGGAAAGATGATGACGGTTTTACGCACCCAAGCAACTGGGCAAGTGCATGGTCGGCTGACGAAAAGGCGGCTCACGGCATTAAAGAGGTTGTAGAAGAGTCTAAACCTGATGATAGGTTTTATTGGGTAGGTGGACCAGCCATAGACGGCACTTGGAGTTCCACAGCAAAAAATTTGGAGGATGTTACAAAAACTGTTGACGGTGTATCAACAACTACGTTTGGTCTTAAATCTAACTGGATTGCTAAAATAAAAGAAACAGCCAACAGCCTCTTGGCTCCTACAGACTGGCAGGTAGTTGCTAAAGCAGAACGTGATCGTGCTATCGATTCAAACGTAGCAACGTATCGTGCGGCTGTTGTTGCTAAATGTGCCGCTATTGAAAAGTCTATAACAGACATAGCAGATACGGCTGTTCCTTCAGGGTATGATGCGGCAAAAGAAAAGACAGACCCTACAGATGCTGAAAAGAAAATTATTTCGGACTATGAAACAGAAGTAGCCACTAAGTTTGCAGCATTTAAAGCGTTGTTTGATGCACCTGTGGACAGTGATGGTAAGCCTACGGGTGATAATCCACCAATGTTTGATTGGCCTGTGATGGGTGAATAAAGGGCCGAGTAAATGGCTTTTAGCAAGTTACAATTCAAACCCGGAGTAAATACCGAAGTCACGTCTTACACCAACGAAGGCGGCTGGAATAATTGTGACAAAGTCCGGTTTAGGTTTGGTTTTCCTGAGAAACTTGGGGGTTGGGTAAAATATTCTTTAAACACCTTTGAGGGTATATGCCGCTCTTTGCACGCCTGGGTTACCTCAGATGGTTCCAAGCTCATGGGCGTGGGCACTCATTTAAAGTTTTACGTTGAAGAGGGGACCGGGTTTAACGACATTACCCCGTTGCGTAACACAACAACGGGGTCCGCAACCTTCGCAGCCACCAACGGATCTACGACGTTAACTGTTACAGACGCAGGCCACGGCGCGGTAGTCGGGGATTATGTTACATTCAGCAGCGCCGCTTCTCTTGGGGGCAACATCACAGCAGCTATTTTAAACATAGAGTATGAGATTGTTACCGTCCCTTCGAGCAGTACCTTTACGATAACAGCCTCTGTAGCCGCTAACTCTTCTGACACGGGTAATGGCGGGGGCTCTACTATTGCAGCTTACCAGTTAAACACAGGTATTAACACGGTTGTCCCTGGAAACGGGTGGGGCGCAGGCACTTGGGGACGTGGTACGTGGGGTTCTGCCGCGACGGAAGTGACAGGTGGCGGCACTTTGCGGTTGTGGAGCCAAGACAATTTTAATGACGACTTAATTTTTAACCTAAGAGACGGCGCAATATATTATTGGGATCAATCCGCTGGTTACGCGAACAGGGCTGTGAACCTTACGACGCTGTCTACGACGGCACCCTCCGTAGCACGTCAGGTAATGGTTTCCGATAGAGACAAACACGTTATTGCTTTTGGGTGTAACCCCGCAAACACTGCTACTCAGAGCAAGCTAATTATCCGTTTTTCTAGCAGAAACAGCGCTACGGATTGGTCTGAGACAGGCACAAGTTCAGGCGGCACTTTGTTTATTGGTTCTGGCTCTGAGATTGTGCGGGCCATAGAGACAAGACGTGAAATTGTCGTTCTAACCGATAGCTCTGTGTACTCCATGCAGTACATAGGTGATCCGCTTGTTTTTGGCATAAACCAAATATCTGTGGGCACGAGCGTAGTTGGACCCAACGCTGTAGCGGCAGTTAACGACCTCGTGTATTGGATGGGAGAAAACAGGTTCTACGTCTACGATGGTCAGGTAAACATCTTACCTTGTACCGTTAGAGATACAGTATTTAGTGACTTTAACTTAACGCAGGGCGAGAAAGCTTTTGCAGCGGTAAACTCTGAATTTGGTGAGATAACGTGGTATTATGCGTCAGCGTCCTCTAGCACCAACGATAAGTATGTCACCTACAACTTCTTTGAAAAGGTATGGTACTTTGGGACTATAGCGCGGACAGCTTGGTTAGACCGAGGCATCAAACCTTACGCTGTAGGCGCAGGTACGACAGGCTATCTTTATAACCACGAAAACGGGCTTGACGACGACGGCAGCGCCATGACCGCTTTTATTGAGTCCAGCCCTGTAGACATACAAGATGGTGAGTCCTACAGCTTTATTCGTAAACTTATCCCAGACATAAACTTTTTGGATTCCGCAAGCGGTGCAACCAAAGAAGTTACTTTTACGCTCAAAGCGGAGGATTTCCCAGGTACGGGGTATACGCGCACAAGCGCTTCTACCGTAGACAGTACGGCAACACAAAATCATGTGCGCCTGAGAGGCCGTGCCGTTGGGCTTCGTGTGGAGTCCACTGAAGCAAATATGACGTGGCGGCTTGGCTCACCACGCATTGAAATACAACCGGATGGCAAGCGATGAGTAGCCGAGAACTCGTCCCACCCTCATTTGCGATACCGCCGGAAGCATACAACCAGCAGTATTTTTCAGACGTAGTAAGAGCCTTTTCTCTTTACGTCTTGCAGCAACAGCAACCTGGAGAGGGCCGTAATACATTTACCGTATTTACGGAACTGCAAAGCAACGACGCCGGTTTAGAGATAGGGGCAATCTTTGAAGTGGACGGCTTTGTTAAGATAACGAGGGCCTCTAACCCGCACCCAGAAGGCTCTGCCGCGACAGGCTCTGTTGGGACGGTCACGGTGGTACTACCATGACTATTATTACTACCCCGGATGGAAGAGAGTGGTATCCTTCTACAAGTCAGGATAAGATTAACTGCACTTCTTGTGGTAATGTTGTAGATACGCCAGAAGAAATTGCATCTTTTCCTGATGGAAAATGCCCTGTTTGTGGTAATAATTGGACTGGAACCGAGTCCCGCAGTACAGTAATATCAGTTACAATGCCGCAAGCTCTTAGCGGTGAAACGTGAGAAGAATATGTCGGCAAATGTAGCGTATAAACCAGACGGTCTTGATAGTCTTCTTCTTGAAGAAGAGGACATTCGCTCCTACGAAGAGTCCAAGGGCGACGTAGGGGGAATCGCGGACCTCGGGCCAATACGCGAACGCATGGAAAAAGCGGGCCGCTATGGTGACGACAGGGTAGCGCACGTACAGACAGGCGAACTGGTCGTACCTAAGCCGCTGATTGACAAGTTTCCAGAACTAAAAGCTTCTATCTTTGAGCATCTACGCGAGATGGGCGTAGAAGATCCCGAACGGTATATGGTGGGTGATGGTGAGAACTCCATCAACCCTGAGACGGGCCTGCCTGAGTTTGGTTTCTTCAGCAGCATCACTCGCGGCCTTAAAAGTATTGTTAAAAGCGTAGGTAAGGTACTCAAGAAGGTAGCCCCGACGCTTATTAAAGTTGCGGGCACGGCGCTTCTTAGCACAGTTATGCCCGCGCCTTTCGCTGCTGCCATATCTAGCGGCATTGGTACTCTTGTCGGCGGGGGCAGTCTAAAAGACGCTGCAATATCGGCAGCCCTTGGTGGTGCTACGGGAGCATTAGCACCTTCTATTGGTGACACAGCGGCCTTTGCGCTACAGGGCGGTGCAGAAGCGGCTATTGCGGGCGGTAACTTTGGTGATGTATTGAAAGGCGCTGGCATGGGTGCCGCAGGTGCCGCAGCGGGTAAGATTTTTGGACCGACACTTAAAAATATTTTACCTGAAGGCCTGGGCGGAGAGACTATCAAAGATCCGTTTAAGGTGGGAATTGACGCTTTGTCTGACGATATTGGACGGACAGGAAGCTTCCTCAGTGATGTTACACAAGGCGAGTTTTCAAAAGCTTTCCAACCTACGGCAAACATATTTGGAGGTCTTGACGACGTCTTAGGACCAAAACCGCAAGCTAGTTTGCCATCGACCAGTGAAACTGCTTATACCGACATTACCGGACCGGGGGATAATATCGTAATCGGCAGTAAGGGTGCAGATGAACTGACTGACGGAAGTCAATTCTATGGCTTAGACCGGCCCGTGTACCCTGGAACAACTATTCCTATTCCAGATGCGACTACCGACCCTTATGCCGGAATGCTTGAACAGGATTATGCAGAAATGTATAAACTTGACCCGGGTAAAGGTATCGGCGACAACCTAGGGGCCGGAGTCAAGAAGGTTACGGACTTTCTCCTTCCTTCAGACCCCTCTGCTGGCGATGTTCTGAGCAACAATCCTAATGTACCACCGGCTATTATGACAGAGTTTAGAGCGATGGGGGGTGACAATCCGGCCCTTACCGCAGTTCAAAAAGCCGACCTTGCCGCTAAAGCTATTGAATCAAAAGGTCTTAATTTTGTTCAGAAATACGGACCTCTCGCGGCTGTTGGTGCGGGTGCCGCATATCTTGGGGGTGCTTTTGATGTACCCGAAATGGAAAAACCAAACATCTTACCCTCTGGCTTTGGACAGCAGGGCGTTGATCCCGAGCTAGTTGCGAAGTACAGGTTAAGCGAAGGCTCCTTAAACACCACCCCTACCCGCACGTCACCTATTTCAGCTAGGGTAGCGCCTCGGCGGCAGTCGGATATTTTAAGGCAAAGGTTCCCTGACCTGTTTGCTGCGAAAGACGGCGGAGAGGTTTTTCCGCGCAGAACGGGTGGTATAATGCCTGACGAGGGTGTACCCGGAAAAGATAGCGTCCGCGCTATGGTCATGCCGGGTGAGTTTATTTTTACAACCGACGCAGTACGGGGTGCCAGCCCGACAGGCAACCTTAACGACGGTATAAACAATATGTATTCGGTGATGCGAAAGCTCGAATCCCGTGGTAAAAGGATGGCATAATGGCTGAACCACAAGTCACAGAACAGATAGTCCGGGAAGCGCCGGAAATAGAGGCAATTAAGCTTGCCCTCTTGCAAGACGCGCAGTTATTAGCTGACCAGCCCATAAGCTTTGGGGAAGAAGGACAGATACCTGATTACAGTGTCGCTGATCTTACAGATGCCCAGACCGTGGCTCTCAAAGATGCTGAGTTAGGCATTGGCACTTATGGCCAATACATAACAGATGCTGACACTCTTTTAGGTGACGCTGAAACGCCTCTTAAAAATATTGTCGGTGAGATGACGACAAAACCCGGTGACTTTGTTTCTACGGGGATTACCACTGGCACGGACCTGATGACAAAAGGGTCTGAGGCTATTACGGGTGACATGATTACGAGTTATATGAACCCGTACCAAGCCGCCATCCAAGCAGAGATAGACCGCGCTTACGACCTTGCTGCAAGAAAAGCGGACGCTGACGCAGCAAGTGCAGGCGCTTTTGGCGGCACACGGGCTTATTTACAGCAACAAGAAATTAACCGTAACCGCGCCTCTGCTTTAGCGCAGTCTCAAGCGCAAGCTTTCCTTAATGCCCAGCAGATGGCAGCAGATGAGCGTAAACGTCAGTTGGTAGCAGGCGAGGGTATTGGTTCTCTTGGCGTGCAAGGCGGACAGACGCTGGGCTCCTTGGCGTTAAGCCAAGGCCAAGCACTCAGTGACTTAGGTATTCGCACAGCGGGTCTAGGCGAAGCGGCTCAAGCCATGGATCAAAGAGATATTTCGTTTGCCTTTGATCTTGGTGAACGAGAGCGCCAGTTAGATCAAATGGTACTAGATGCAAAAAGAAAGTCTGCAATAGAAGAAGCTTACGAGCCTTATCAGCGCCTTGGTTTCTTGAGCGACATATATAAAGGGGCACCGTCAACGCAAATGTCCCTGACGGGCGCGTCTGTTCCGACTGCGTCGCCCTTCCAACAATTGGTTGGTGGCCTAACGGCTGTCGGCGGCACCGCAGCAGCGGCAAATAAAGCGGGGTTATTCGGATGATGAATAGAGGCGTAATGGACCGCCAGATGTTTAATAAGGGCGGCGCAGCCGGTTTCCCGGATGTAAGCGGTGACGGCAAGATAACTCAAAAAGACATTCTCATGGCGCGTGGCGTTGAGTTTAAGCAAGAGGGCGGCCCTGCTGGCAAGGTTCCTACTGACGTGCAAGCTATCTTTAACGGTCTCGTTAACGCTATGCGCGGTTCTGAGGAAGACGTTGCAAGGTACGTTGCACAAAACCAAACAGACCTTATTGACATAGCTAAGATGTTCCCAGGCACGGCTCCTACAATTGAAGCGGGTTTTGGAACGCTTATGAAAAAAGCCACTGGTCCTGCAATGACCGCTTTTTCTTCAGAGATGGTTCCTTCGCCACCAATGATGGCAGATACACCGGGCGCTGCTGCTTCAACCATAGACCCTTACATGTACGGTGGTATATCTAGGCCGGTACAAGACGCAGTTTCTGGGGCACTCACTGGGTCCATGACAGGCATGACAGGTCGTGCTACTCGGGAAGCGCAAGAAGGTTTAAGAGGAATGACCGGCCCGGGAGAAAGCGTCACAGAATCGCCTTTGACCACCGAAGAGGGTGGTAGGTTCAATGTTTACCCTCCCACCGAAATGCAAATGGGCGGTGAGCCGATGGCAGCGGCTATGGAACAGGGCAACATGGCCCCTGCACCGATGGCTGCCCCGCCAATGCCCGCGAACCTCGGCCCTGCGGAGATGGACGGCATTGCCTCCCAAGTTAACCCAGAGGTTTTGGCGATGCTGCAAGGTGCGGCCCGCAGTTTTGGTGACCCAGAGCAGGCCGAAAGCTTTGAAGAGATGATGAACATGGTGCGCGGTGTTCCGGCAACGGAAGAAGAGCGTCGCCAAGAGCTTGCAGGAGTAGTTGGCCCGAGCGACGCGCAACAGACGCCCGATTCGGTACTTGCTTTGTTGCAGCCCACGATGTTGTTGATGGATTCGCCAGAGACCGAAGTGGACACAGGCGGTATTGGCCCCATGGCACAAACCGCCATGGACGTGCCAGTGCAAGGTAATATGGCAGAGGGGATCATGTCGATGGCCGCTCCTGAGTCGGAAGGAGCGTCGCCCCCCGTAAATTTTAACCAAGGCGGAGAGGTCCTCCGCTTTAGCAAAGGCATGGCAGTCCCGGGAGGCCCCTCCTTTACGACGGGAAGGCCAAGAATCTTGCCTACAAGGCCAGGAATACCTTCGTCTGTAACTCCTGATTTTAGGTCAGTTGCAAGGCCGAAAAGAGCGGCTATTGCCGCCCCCACCGTTAAATCGCCTACAACGACAGCCCCGACAATGTCAGATTTTTCTCAAGGCGTCTATGCACCTACAAAAACGCTTAGAGAACTTTATCAAGAAAGGCTTCCTTTGCTCGAAGAGATAACAGCGGCGGGTAAAGACAACACTGCTGCACAAATTCAATTCTTCTCTGACCTTGCAAAAGCGGGGGCCGCCTTTGCTCAACCAACTGCGCCAGGGCAATCGGTGGTTTCTAAGTTAGCTCAATCCTTATCCGAGTCCGGTATAAGCGAAAACGCTGCCAAGCTAGCTGCGTCGAGAGCCGCCACAGAACAAGCTTTAAAGTTAAAAGCTTTTGAAGGCGCTGAAAGGGAAGCGGTTGCCGAACAGGCTGCCCGCAGAGAAAGTAAGTTAATACAACAACGCCAACTGGGAGCGGCTGTAAACGCTCTTAAAGAGAGAACTTTTAAATTTAAACAAAGTCAAAACGCTTTTGAGTTTGATAAATACCTACAAAACAGCAAAGCGGCTTTGGACGAAGCTCAAACGGTGCTTCAAACTCAGTTACAGTTTATGAGCAAAGCAGAAGGTCAACGGGCACAAGCCATAATTGACCAGAAACTATTAGAATACCAAGAGGCGTTTAAAAAGAATACTGCCGAACTTGCCCATCAACGTAACCTGCAAACATTAGGCTTTAAACAAGTCTATGACCTGGAAAAAATTGTAAAAGAGGGTGATATACGAGGCACTCTTCAAGACGAAAACAACAAAGCCGCAGCAAAGTTAGCAAAACTTCGTGATGAACGCGCTGCTATACAAAAGAATTTAGATCGTAGTCAACAACAAGCTCAGTTTGAGACAACCACGTTTCTTAAAGAGCAACAAAACAAACGCATTAATGAAATAAAACAAGAAGAGTTAGCCATAAAACGTCATGCTAGTGACCTAAAATCACTAGCGGCTAAAACGAAAGCTTACAAAACGCCCGGAGAATCGTCCTCTGTCTTACTTAATGACACGTTCGTGCCAACAGGTGCAACACAGCCAATGCAGTTTCTTCCGGCGTGGGCTGGCGGACAAATTAGCGCCACGGATACCCGTTCTAAGCAATTGGCAACCATGTTGGATAATGCAGTAAAGGGCACTGTAAGCTGGGATCAAACGGGAGGTCCTGACGGCACGGGGGCGTATGTAAAGTCAACGTACAAGTTCTCCCCAAGAGAGTTAAAAGGTATCCTTAAAAGAGCTAGTTTACCTGATAGCGACCTTTCAGCCGATGTTAAAGAGTTCGCAAGACTATCCTTAATGGCGGATGATCCAGATGCTATGGAAAGAGAAATACAGACGGCTGAAGACAACGCAAAAATTTCAGGCATGTGGACCAGTCTGGGTAAAATTCTTTCCCCTGGTATGCAATCTTCAAATGATCCTACCGTGCTACGGAAGCTTGCTGAAGACACCGCTGCAAAAGCAGCTTTTGATGTTAGCAAAGCTCTTGGTCTCGGCGGACTTGTTGATAGAACCATTTCTAAGGGCTTTGCTCTTATTGGTGAAGATTATGGAGAAGGAAACCCTGCTGAAAGAGGCTTCTTCATCACACAACGCTTGTTTGTGGACGGCTTAACCTCTGCTATGGCAAACATGGCGGGTAAAGAAAACAAAGCAATACAGGAACGTCTAGCGAAGGTAACCCCGACAGAAGTATTAGAAACAACTTCAGTCGGCGCGTACATAGATAAGTCTAATACTTATTTAGGACACCTAGCCACCGCTATCGAAGCTCAAGAAGCCGCTCTTAGAGGAGGTCTTGACTTTAAGGAACGTCAGCAAGGTTTGATAGCGTTAGGAAAAATGCAACGGACTTATCACACCATAAACGATCTCGTTAAAGCGTTAGACATTTATAGGGGAAGTGATAATTAACCATGGCTGACCAAATTACTTTAACCCCTTGGCAGGGCTCCACCGGTTCCCTCGTTGTTGATATACCAGATCCTGCTGATGCCCAAGACCCTTTCGACACTCCTTTCCCTGTAGAAGAGGAAGGGTTTGACGAGGTTGATTTCAGTTTTGAGCCTGTAAAGCTTACTGAAGGTCAGGTAGATAAAACATTCTCTAGGTGGGGGAGTATTACACCTTCTGTTTTAGCTGCCACTATTGTTGATGATATTAGAAGTCAACCCGGTAACGAAGACCTTTTGAATATAGACAGCCTGCGTGACGGGACTGCACCTTATTTTGATCTTAACCCTCAGACGAGAGACTTACTTCCTTTCGAGAGAGCTTTAACATACAACGAAATTTCTAGGACTTTCTCAAACCTTAGAGACCAAAGTTTTTTAGATAGGTTAAAAGTAGAGTCCCCCAACGCCGCCTCTTTTTTAGCAGGCGCGTACACAGGAGGAAGACTTGGTGCCCTCGGCTCACGGGCCGTGGCAGGCGTGCCTGTCGTTGGTCCTTACGCCGCAGCAGGATTACCTGTTGTGACAACTATATTAGGCGGCATAGTCGGTCAGGACTTTTTTCAAAGAATAGGGTTAGCCAAAAAGCTTGAAGGAGAGGCGGGCTATCTTCCAAGTTCTAGGGCTAATGTAGTGTTAGGCCGTGCCACCCGAGAAGCATTAGAAGGCGCGGGGGGTCTTGCCGCCCTAGCTTTGACGATAGGCAAGAAGGGTAAGGCAAACCTTGGTTCTGATGCCGTCGTAATGCTCAAGGGTCTGCAAGATCAAGTTAACGGACCACAAGGGCCTTTTTACAAGAGGCTCCTGCGAGGCTTAGAAAGCGCGGGTATAAATTTACAGAAAGGCACGGAAAACATTTTGGGTTCTGTTGCTGCCTCTGCAAGACAGGCACCCAAACGAGCCGCAGCCGCAGAAGCAATAATAGGTGGCTTGTCTGTAGCAGGGGCACGAGCAGGTGAAGCAATCTCCCCAGGAAGCGAAGGAGCGGCTACGACGGGACAAATCGCTTTGCCGACAACCGCCGCTGCTTTTTACACATTAAGCCCCCTAAGATTTGTTCTGGGCTCCGCTATAAAAGGCTATCAAAAAGGTAAACAAATGAGCGGCCAAATGAAGGAGGAGGCCGTTTCAAACTTTAACCTTGCCCGAGAAGATAACCCTGACGCAAGGCCCGAGGATTTTGGACTAAAGATAGGTGCGGGCAATCAATTAGAATTGATAGAGCAACCTGGGTTTGGTCAAAAACTAAAGTTTGGACTTGGTGCTTACAAAGACAAAAGAAAACAAGCCGCAGCAGACGTGGTTTTGCGACAATTCGTTAAAGACCTAGAAGACAGAGCGATGGGCGATGACGAGATTGAAGGAGCCATAGATAAATTAATTAAAAGCTTTGAGGCAGGCGACACCTCTCCCTTGTACAACGAACCTGCTCTAGTTCAAATACGCAGGATGCTTGACAGGATGGGCGCTGACTTCTCACAACAAGAGGGCGTAGCCAAAGGAAAACTTCAAGAGGAAGTTGAGGCGGCAGTCTCTCTTATCGCAACAGGTTTAGCGTCTGGTGACGAAAATGGTTACAGGTTTGCTTCTGTTTTAGCTCAAAATATTTATGAGGCCGGAATCGCTAGGGATTTAAGCGATAGAGCGGCCAGGGTATTTAATGCTCAAAGACAATTGTCTAATGAACCGGGCATAGATGCCGAGACTGCTGCGAAAAATTTAAGCAAAGCCGTAAACCCTTTAATTGATGCGACAAAAGCGACAGCAGAAAAACTTTATTCAGATATCCCTAGCCACCGTATTTTGTTTGAGGCAGATAATCCTCCGTTAATCTTAAATGCTTTAGACGAAGTTCCTGAACTTAGGGTTGCTTTGGACGATCCTGCTGTAAAAAAGGCGTTGCCTTCTGAAGTTTCTGGAGCTTTGGACCAACTTGTTTCAATTAGAAACAAGTTCGACGATTTTGTCCAAGCGGGCACTGGAGGAACAGGCAGGGCTGTCGTAGCAGACCTGCCAGAACAAACCAAACTTTTAGGGTTACGAGATAAGCTAGCGGGCGAGGACAGTTTAAAATCGGTTGACGATATTTTGTCTGGAAGAAAAGAATTGTCCAGGCCCGCCCCAGTCGGTGATTCAGGTCCTTCTTTTACGAAGCTTACCTTGCAAAGAGACGATAACGGTCAGCTTGCGGTTACTCAAGAAAACGTAGACACGTTAGGTCAAATTATTTCTCAAAGGGAGAAGAACAAACCTAAAGGGTCCGGGGCGACTACTCACAGACAAGCTCAAGATGTGTTAAGGGCCGAAAAGAATTTATTGTCTGCTCGTTTAGAGCAAGCGGCGCAACCCGCGCAAGCGGCGCAAACCCTGCCGGATAGCATAGAGTCAGATGCTTTAAAATTAATTCGTACAACTCTTTTAGATTTTGCCCGAGGCAACAATACACCAGGGAATCAAAAAAGAATAGCTAACGCTATTGCAGAATATTATACGAAGCAACAGTTTGACCCCAAGGCTAAACGAGACATAGAGGATGTCTCTTTTATAACAAAAAGAGAGGCGGCTAACGCTTATTATAAGGCCCGTCAAAACATCTTTAACGGCGGCCTCTTTGCCGAAATAGCTAAAAAGTCCCCACAAGGCATAGATCAATCTGTTGAAAATCTACAAGCCGCTATGAATGATTTGTCTGTCCCTGCAATGGCTCGAATAAAAGATCTTCAAAGGGCCGTCCGGTTTACCTTTAACCCTGTAGACACGCCTAGTTTACCAGAGACCGCTTTACTAAGACAAACGGACGTTGACCGAGGACCATATAAAGAAATTATTCTTGATAACATAGTCATGCCCGTGGACGAAATTCCTCCAAGTATTGATGCAGCAGAAACAGCTATTTTAAGTAAACTTAATGACACTCTCGTTGCGGCTCGAAGAGTTGGTGGAACGAAAAAAGATGTTTTAGACCCTCAAGATGCGGAACAAGGGCAAATACTTGACCGGCCTTCAGACTTTGGCATGAGTACGGGAGAAAGAAACGCTATACAAAGTTATTTAGATGATTCCGCTAATAATGGACTTGACCTTTTACCGGGGCTTAAACAACGGTTACAGATTTTACTGGACGAAGGTGTAAGTTATAGAGATTTTGTAAAGCAAACGACAGATGATGTTAAAAAGTATAAAAAACAAAACCTTTGGACTGTCTTTTCTAGCGCTGGAGAAAACGCTGACTTTTCAGCTACGTTAAAAAAAGCTTTTGGTCAAGATTTAAGCGGACAAATAGGCGCTAGAGGGGTTTTTGATAATTTACTTAACCCTATAAAAGTGATGGACCGAAAAGCTCAAGAAGACCCAAGGGCTTTCTTAAAAGCGCTTCAAGATAATAGATTGTTTGACGCTTTAGAAGCTAGAAACATAGATAATCTATCTGACACGGAAGTGGATGATCTTGTTAAAGGCGCTAAAACGTCTGCGAGAGAGGGCCTAAAAAGTTTAATAGTTGATTTTGCAAAGTCTTCTGCGGGCAGAGGAAGCAAAGGCGGAATCAATTACAACAAGTTTAAAGAACTTCTATTTGAAGGGAAGGTTGGAAACGAGAGGATGCCCTCTCTTGTGGAGTGGATGTCTAATAATGGTCTAATGACAAGATCTCAAAGAGATAGTCTTCGGAAATCTTTAGATCAATTAGGGGCGTTTGACTCAGAGGTTTTAGGCCTAATTCAAGATGATATCACAAACACTACAAATCCTATACTAAGAGCCACGATTAGCACTTTTGGGGCAGCTTTGGGCTCTGGCCTGTATAGGTTTATTAACAAAGCTACGGGTGGCCTTTTGGGCGGTAGCGGACAGTTGGTAGCCTCTGGATCAGGTGCAGGAGCCGCCAGGGAAGTTTTGTTAAATGCGCGGGCTGGCGCGGTCATGGATGGCATGTTCACCCTTATGCAAGACAGACCTTTTGAAATTGCTCGACTTTTAAAAATTGCACGAAAGGGAGCAAACCCTCAAGCAAGAGTAACTGAAGGGGATCTGCAAACTTTTTCAGAGATATTAAGAAGGCTGCAAGGGGCAAGCCTACCTAAAATAGGTGTTGTCAAAGCGGGCGGCCCTGCGGAAACAGAGCAACAACCTGTCATGGGCACCCCTGAACTACGCAAAAAATTAGATCCTTACAACCTAGAGGGTGAAGAAACGTCTAGCGTGGCTCCCGCTCTGCGATCTCAGGATGTTGCTCAGTTCCAACTCCCCTCGCAGCAAGCTGGTTTCTTACCGCAATTAACGCAGGCCGCGCAGGCCGGGGCACCCGCTTCTCGGCCCACGGGCCAACCTAATCCGCAACAGCGCCAAGGCTTGGCGGCGTTGTTCCCGAACGATCCAATCTTAGGAGCAAACCGTGGATGAAATAGATGACTTTGACCTGCGGGATGAATTTTTTGATATAATTCTTCTAATGTTGCAGTCCGACTTTCACCGCAACTTTCTTGTTAAAGACCTTGAGCGGTTGGTTTTGCCTCCGCTTATAGTCGGCAAGATGTCCGTCATTTATTCTAAAGATTACACTGGCATGAACGCCGGTTCGCCTCGTGGACTCTACTCTTATGCCTTTTTAGACGAGGAGGCAGAAGCCGGTTATATGGACGGCAGTCGTAAAATCCAACCAGAGGATTGGGAGAAGGGTCCTAAAGACGGGACGTTGTGGATCATAGACTTTATTGCGCCTTACGACAATGCGCGTGAAATTGTGCGTCAGGTGCAACAAGAATTAACCGACTATTACATCGACACCTACCCGAAAGACGGTGCTTGGTTTAGACGCCCCGCGAAGGGCGGCCATAAGCGCTGGTCCTCGGGCGTCTTGTTCCAAATAGAAGAACGGAAAAAGAAAAATGCACACCTCCGACTTGTTTCATAAACAGCCGTGGTCTGACGGCCTCGTCAACATCTACGACCAGCTTGGTGTAGATTATTACGAAAACAAATACCGTTGGGTTTTAGGCGGTGACGGCGGCGGGGGTGGTGATAGCGGAGAGTATGATGAGCCCCAAGCGCCAGAAGCCTACACTAAAGAGGGGGGCCAAAAAGGCGGTTACTCTACAGCAGAAGAAGCAATGGGCTTTCTTGGAGGTCTTACGGGCGCAAGAGGCACGGACCAAGAGTATGCCGACCTGAGAGCGGCTCAAGCCGCTCTTGAGGCGGGTAGATCTACTTTTGTAAACTCAAGAGGAGAAACTCAAAACTTGAGCGCCGGTTTTCATGCGCCTGGAGATTATTTGAGCGACAAACTTACAGAATTTAATAAAAACCCCACAGTTGGTCTTTCTACTGTTGGGGCTCTTATGTCCCTAACACCTGTTGGTATCGTTCCCGGTGCCGTTGCTGGTGTAGCTGGAAAAATGGCTGGGGTGCCCGACCTAGCAACCGTTGGGATTAAAAACGGGGAGCTTGTGGTAGACACCCCGTTAGGTAAAGCTTTAGCGGATCAAGTAACCGGCAGAGTAACCGGCAAAGCAGACGGCGGTCCGGTTGTACCGCAGGGCGGTATAGGTAACTTTTATGGCCGATAACGACCCATATACCTATGACGACGAATCTGGGATCATGGAACTCAGGCTGGTTGGGGACGAGTTTGTCCCGCAACAAGCTATAGGTACGCTGCCAGAAGCTTACTATGTAGATCCCGCAATAGACGACGCGACTATCGAAAAATACGGCATGAGCGAACCATACCTGCCTGCAAGCTTTAGTCGCCCGGACGGCGTTACTCCTCTAGGCCGCATTGTCCGAGACGCCTCAATGAGAGACCAGGGTAAATTTCCTCTAGCTACGCTAGGCGGAGACCCTAGAGTTTTTGCGTCTGGCCCCAACGTAGCGACAAGAGAGGGTTTTTACGCCGCTGGAAGTTATTATCCTCCCGGTTTTTTCAAAGACAACCCTGAGAGTGTCCACAGACGACTAATGGCAGAGAGTGACTCCCCCGAAATGTTGGACAAATTTACTCCGTTTGGCAAAATTTACGTCGCTGGAACTGAAGAAGGTAAAATAATGGAGGCTACTTCGCCCTCTGAAATGGAACTAACCGCAATTCACGAAGCACGGCACAGAGCTTTTAACATCATTCGTCAACTCCGCCCGGGCTTTGAAAAAAGTCTTACTCCAATTTTTGTACAAGGAACTAAAGGTCCAAAGTATTTAGACGAAGAGGGTTATGTCCGTCTTTTTGATATTGGATCTGGAAACGACAAAGAGGGCGCGGAAAAGTATATTAGAAGAGAGTTTGGCGTAAGTGGCTATGAATTAATAAACCACCCTGCTGTGCAAGCGAACATGCTACGGTATCAAAAAGTGGGTCAGGATCTTGCTAAAGAGTACGGCGGTGATTTTGATTATGAGTTTGCGCCGTCTCAAGTAAATATTCCAAACCAAGAAGAATTAAAGAAAACTGCTGAAAAAGACGCTGACAGCAAATATTATTTCGATCCAAAATTCGGTAAGATAAGGCGTAGAAATGTAGTGGTGATAAAATAATGCAATTATCAGATCATTTTTCCCTTGCCGAGCTAGAAAAAAGCGCTATCGCAGCGCGTAACAATCTCGACAACTCCGCTGACGAAGAGTCCATCGAATATCTAACCAGGGTGTGCGAAGAGATATTAGAGCCTGTGCGGGAACACTACGGTGTTCCGTTCTCACCGTCATCCGGCTATCGGTCCGTGGCCCTATGTGAGCTAATCGGTAGCAGCGCAAAGTCGCAACATGCTAAAGGCCAAGCCGCTGACTTTGAAGTCCCAGGTATTGACAATTACGACCTCGCCACGTGGATTGAGGCCAATCTCAACTTCGACCAGCTTATCTTAGAGTGTTATATCAAAGGTGCCCCTAACTCAGGGTGGGTGCATTGCTCCATATCGGACCACCCCCGGTATGACGTTTTGACTTACACAAAAGAGGCGGGGTACGAGAAGGGTTTAATTCGATAACCAGCCCTTGACCTCTTCACCTAGCACCGTTCCCGCCAGTATATTCTTGTCGTAAAGCGCGTTCAGTATCTTCTCGTCAATTGTCGTTGGGGACACCAAGTCAATGTACGTGACAGGCTTGTCTTGTCCAATGCGGTGGGCGCGATCCTCTGACTGCAACCGTATCTCTAAATCATAACTGTTAGAGAAGTATATGACGGTTGTCGCGGCGGTAAGCGTGATGCCGTAGCCGCCTGTCCTGGGCTGTCCCACAAAGAAACGAAGCGGGTCATCAGGATCTTGAAACCTCTCAACGGTTGCTTGCCGTTCGTCTTGTGGCGTCTCTCCATAGTAGGATGCCACGGAACTCGGACCGTGGACCTCGGCTATGGCCTGCGTAATCTCTCGAATGCTGTGCGTAAACGTCGCCCAGATGATGGCTTTGCCCTGCACCTCTTCCAGAACCTCCAATAGTTCTTTGACCCTGTTGCTTTCAACTTCTTGTAAGGGCGCGTCGTCAGGCTGGGCAAACCCACAGCATATTTGCTGCAACCGCATAAGCTGGGTCAAGACGCTTTGCGTTGTACTCATAGACCCGTCGCTCAATACAGACAGGGCAAGCTGCCGCATTTGGTCGTACAGTCGCTTTTGCTCCTTGGTTAGTTCCACGTTCCGACGAATGTAGAGTTTATTGGGTAAGTCCAAGCACTCAGACTTCAAGACCCGCGAAGAGAACTGGTCCAGTTTCTCGCCAAGCTCATCTAACCTTTTGTATCCGACGATCTCTTGGAAAGACCTGTGGCCCATTGTGCGACGCTGCACTTGGGCGTAGCGGTTTTGGAAAGCAAAGTAGCTCTTTGAATGCAACGCCTTTGGGCTCAGAAAGTTGCATTGCGAGAAAAGGTCCATGGGGCTCTTTGTGATAGGAGACCCTGTCAGGATGCGGCGATACTTTGCGATGTCACGGGCCTGCACGATATTTTTTGTACGGAGCGCTTTGCGGTTCTTAATAGTAGTGGACTCATCGACAACCATGATGTTGTCAGGGTTGCGCTCCAAAAAGACGTATGCCGCTTGCGCCCCACGCCCCGAAGAGAACGCTTCGATGTTCATTACAAATACCTTAATTCCATCGAAGGGGCTTAAAATTAATTCATGAAGTTCTTCTTCAAACTTCTTCGTCTTAGCTGGCGTCCACCGCACAACCTTACGGTTAATGTAATCTGGAAGATGCTGGGGGATCTCTTTCTTGACCCAGTTGTCGTAGACCCCTTTGGGTGCTACGATTAACGCCGCCTTGATCTTCCCCTGACCGTAAAGTTTGCCAATCGTGTCAACAATCACCTTTGATTTACCAGTACCCATTTCCATAAAAAGCGCGTGATACTCCTCGGACCACGAGTCCGAGAGCGCGGCAAGCTGGTGGTTAAACGGCTCTGTTTTAAAAGTATATTCCACAATAAAATTCCCTGTTGACTATGCGACGATATAAGCGTATAAGCGCAAAGTCAAGTCTCGACAGGGACTTTAACCACGAACCACGAAAGGTGAACTATGGAAGAAAAATTTGATCTTCTTGATGCTCTTGAAAAAGAGTTTGAGGACTCCGCAACAAGCGGAGTCGAACGGGTAGGACAAAACGGTCTTGCCAGTATTTCCCAAACAGCAAAGCAAATCCGATTGGCGGCCCAGGATATAGAGGCGGCCCAAAAGGATTTAAAAGAGAAGGAAGCGGAACACCGTCGCTTGACTGATGAAGTCATGCCCGCGCTCTTCGCTGAATTGGGTATGTCCGAGTTTACTCTGGACGACGGCTCCAAGATTACTGTCAAACAAACCTATTCAGCGTCGCCGCTTAAAGAAAACCGTGAGAAGGTTTACGAGTGGCTGCGTCAGGAAGGTTATGGCGACATAATCAAGAACACCGTGTTTTGTTCTTTTGGTCAGGAGGAGGACTCCAAAGCGAAGGAGTTTTACGAAATGGCCGAGCAGCAAGGCTACACGGCGGAAGCTAAGACAGAAGTACACCCATCGACCATGCGGGCCTTTGTGAAAGAACGTGTCGAAGCGGGTGACGATTTTCCTATGGATCTTTTCGGTGCATGGGTTGGACAACGAGCCACGATTAAAGGAGGTAAATAATCATGGCAAATGCAGTAGCTAAAAAGCGTAAACAAGAAGTCGGTGAGGCAAACGACCTTCTGACAATGTTCGAGGGTGACTCCTCTGCGGGCCTTGAAAACCTGACGCAGGATGATCTCGCCCTTCCTTTTCTAAAAATCTTGAGCGGCCTTGATCCTCTACTTGATGATCCTGATATCGACGCACGTAAGGGGGACATTTACAATACCGTCACTGGTCAGGTGTACAAAGGCAAAGACGGCATTCAAGTTGTGCCATGCGCTTATCAGAAGCGTTTTATCGAATGGGCCCCCAGGGGGTCTGGTTCTGGGGCACCCATCAACGTCTATACTCCAACAGAAAGTCGTCCTGAGACGGAGCGGTCTAAGGAAGACAATAAAGACTACGTCGTAGGTGGCGACGGTAATTACATCGAAGAGACACACCAGCATTTTGTGGTGGTGGTCAACGACGATGGTAGCGCCGAAACTGCTTTGATTGCGATGAAATCTACGCAGTTGAAGAAGAGCCGGAAGTGGAACTCCATGGTGGCCTCCGTGCAAGTAACCGGGGCAAACGGGAACACGTTTACACCACCACGGTTCTCGCACCTTTATCACCTCAAGACGAGCGCAGAAGAAAATTCAAAAGGCTCGTGGCATGGTTGGGAAATCTCCCGGGAAGGCATGATTGACAACGCTCAATTGTATTCTCGTGCAAAAGATTTTCACGATACCATCATGTCAGGTGAGGTTGTCGTTAAACACGAGAACGAAGCCGGATCAACCGGCAACTCTGAAGACGTACCGTTTTAACTCATTGGGGGCGATGCAAGTCGCCCCCTTCCCTTTAAGGAAAGATTATGGACCACGTGAAAGATTTCGCGGCGGCTTTCCAAGGGCTTTCGTCAGCGTACATTACAATGACGGCAGCGGGTAAGAACGGCGCAGGTAAGAATGAAGGAACATATCAGACGAAACGCGAAGCGTTGACCTTAGATCACTATGAGGCGCATCTAGCAGGTAAGTCGTCGTTAGGTATTTTTCTTTTAAATGAAGAGTCCCAGGTTAAGTTTGGGTGTATTGACATTGACCAATACCCCTTAGATCACAAAAAGATAATCGACTTCTTGCTCGAAAAGAAGTTGCCCCTCATTGTGGACCGCTCGAAAAGCGGCGGCGCTCATTGTTATCTATTCAGTAAAGAGTGGATGCCAGCGGCTAAGATGAGGGAAGCCCTCCGCAAGATTGCGGCGGGCATGGGTCTTGGGGATGCTGAGATTTTCCCAAAACAGGAGCAAATTAGCGTAGACCGTGGAGACGTAGGGTCTGCCATCAATCTGCCTTACTTCAGCCATGAGGACAGTCTGCGTCACGCTTTTAACGACGACGGCAGTGCCGCGACGCTCGAAGAATTTTTGGCGCTTTATAAGAAGAGGGTGCAGACGCCCGAGCAGATTGAAGCTTTGAGCATTGTTGAAAAGCAAGACTTCTTGGTGGACGGTCCTCCCTGTCTACAGGTCTTATTACCTAAGAAGATATCTGAGGGTGGCCGCAACAACGGTCTATTTAACATAGGCGTATACTTACAGAAGGCTTACCCGGACTCCTGGGAAACAGAACTTATGCAGTGGAACATGGCCTACGTGAACCCACCACTGGGACTAAACGAAATAGGTGTAGTGGTAAACCAGCTAAAGAAGAAAGATTACGCTTACAAATGCAACGACGCGCCCATTAACTCGTATTGTGACAGACCCACTTGCCTAATGCGAAAGTTTGGGATTGGTGGCACCGCCTCTGCGGCAATGGGGAACTTGAGGAAGTATGATAGCCATCCTCCTATTTGGTTTTTAGATGTGAACGGCACGCCCATCGAACTTGATACAGAGGGGCTCATGTCGCAGCCCTCCTTCCAAAAAGCCTGCATGGAGCAGTTAAATTTCTTGCCGCCCACTTCTACAAAGCAGACTTGGGAAACAAGGATTGCAGCGCTGTTGTCAGAACTTCGGGACAATGCCGCCGCAGTCATACCCGTAGCCGAAGAAGAAAGCACCAAGGGTATCTTTTACGAATACCTCCGTGACTTTTGTCTCCACTTTCAACAAGCAAATACCAGGGAGGAAATCTTACTTGGAAAACCCTGGACTAACGACGAACAGGAGACCTTCTTTCGGCTACGGGACTTGGAATCCTACTTACAACGCAACAAATTTTTTGAATACAAACGTAATAAGCTAGCGCAGCGTTTACGTGAAATAGGCGGACAATCTTCAAAACTCCGCATTCAGGACTCAACGGTTAACGTCTACAAAATACCTGCCTTCGTGTCTGGAAAGGTGGACGTGGGCACACCCTTTGAGCAAAAGGAGTTTGATGATGTCCCTTTCTGAGTCGAAATACTTCCGCATATTTGGACCACCCGGCACAGGTAAGACCACCCGCCTCTTGAACGAAATTGATGACTTAATCATGCAGGGTGTGCAGCCCAATAAGATTGGCTTCTTCGCCTTCACTCGGAAGGCAGCGAATGAGGCTAAAGACCGCGCTATTACGCGCTTCGGGCTTGACCATGAGGACCTCGTTCATTTTAGAACACTGCACAGTTTTTGTTTTCGACACTCAGGCATCAACTTTGACCAGCTTATGTCAAAGGAAAATTGGAGAGAGTTGTCTGACCAAACCGATTTTAACTTTACGTGGGAGCCCGGAGACCCTGACGCTGTGGAAAACCTTTCTACGGCGTTGCCCGACGTCCGTACAGTGCTTGGCTTAATTACCATGGCCCGTTTAAAACAGATCACGATACGACAAGCTTACGACAATTGGGAGGAAGCCTATAAGTACCCCTGGCCTCAAATACTTTACCTTTGGAAGTGCTACGAGGACTACCGCAAAAGCACACGTTCTTTTGATTTTACAGACATGTTGACTGTCTTCTTAGAGCAAGCGGATCAGTTATGCCCGTCTTTTCACACTGTATTTGTGGACGAAGCTCAGGACTTATCGCGGCTGCAATGGCGTGTCGTACAGGCTATAGCCGATAAATCTGACCGAGTGATTGTGGCAGGCGATGATGACCAAGCTATCTTTAGGTGGGCAGGGGCAGACGTGGACTCTTTCCTAGAGCTTCCAGGAGCATCTGAGACGCTTTCTAAAAGCTGGCGGGTGCCTGTTGCTGTGCATGCTTTAGCTGAAAGTATCGCGGACCGTATATCTGACCGCTATCCAAAAACCTACACACCGCAAGAGAAATACGGGAAAGTGAATTATGTACACTCTATACGTTCAATCCTTGACGATCTTGAGGAAGGGACGTGGCTCATTCTAGCTCAATGCGCGTACATGTTAGACGACGCAGAGGAGGAAATAAGGACGGCGGGCTTGTTCTACGAGATGAAAAACCGTAAATCAGTACCAGAAAAGGTACTAATGGCGATAGCAGCCTGGAAGAAGCTGCAAGCCGACAAGGACATAGATGGCAAGGAGGTTCGCGCAATTTACAGTTATCTGCACGTAGGCAATGGACTAGCGCGTGGTTTTAAAGCCGCCGCTCAGGTTGAGGATGATGACCTCGTGACCTACGAGGACTTGGTTATGAACGTGGGGTTGTTGGCCGACCATACCGAACCGTGGCACACGGTCCTGACAAAAATGCCAGAAGCCCACAGGGTATATCTTCGCGCCGTTGAAAACCGTGGCGAGAACATTAGCGAGAGGCCCCGCATCACATTATCTACGATACACGGTGCGAAAGGCGGCGAGGCAGATAATGTCGTTCTTTATACCGATATAAGCTATGCCAGCGTCAGGGAATCCAATGCTAGCCAGGAGGGGGACAATGATCTCCACCGCACCTTTTACGTGGGCGTCACCCGGACTAAGCAACAACTTTTCTTAATGTCTCCGCAGTCAGTTAAGGAGTCTTATCTCGTAGAGTAGGTGCAAGCATGACATTACAAATGGCTTTAGATTTGACGGGCAGTTTAAAAACAGAATGGGTTCCTCCTGTGGACCTGCCGGATATTTTTGATGCAAAGCAAATCGCAATTGATCTTGAGACACGTGATCCTAACCTTAAATCACTGGGACCGGGTTGGGCGCGTAAAGACGGGGAAGTGGTGGGTTATGCCGTAGCCATAGACGGCTGGTC
>Ga0209232_1000079_pt1 | contig 57671 bp, 32 predicted proteins | sample ETNvirenome_2_60_FD_184066 | JGI IMG/M metagenome (GOLD analysis project Ga0209232, IMG submission 184066) | Marine viral communities from the Pacific Ocean - ETNP_2_60 (SPAdes) (version 2) | ecosystem: Environmental > Aquatic > Marine > Oceanic | place: Pacific Ocean | collected 2013-06-22 | reverse complement strand
GGGGGCGTCTTGGCGGGATCGCTCGGAGGCGGTGCCTCGCCGGTTGGAATCGCCCGCCGTTTCCCGGACATTTCTTCGACCACCGTCCGGGCGTCGCCGAATTTCGCGACTTGGCCATCCATCAGCAGGAGGATCTTGTCGGCGAGTTCGAGCAAATTGGAACGGTGCGAGACGATGATCGTCGTCATGTTCAATGCCTTCAATTTCTTGATCGTCGCCAGCAAGGCCGCATCGCCGCGGGCATCGAGGCTGGCGTTCGGCTCGTCGAGCACCACCAGCGGCGGCAGGCCGAACAGCGCCCGCGCCAGGCCGACGCGCTGCCGCTGGCCGCCCGACAGCTGGTATCCGCCGTCGGTGAGCAGACAATCATAACCGCCGTCGAGGCGCAGGATCATCTCGTGACAATCGGCGAGCTTTGCCGCCGCGATCACATCGGTATCGACGGCGTCGGGACGAAAGCGGCCGATATTCTCGCGGATCGTGCCGGGCAGCAGTTCGACATCCTGCGGCAGATAGCCGACGTTCGGACCGAAATCGCTGCGCATCCAGTCAAAGGTGTCGGCGCCGTCGAGGCGGACATGGCCCGAAATGGGCTTCAGCACGCCGACGAGCAGGCGCGACAAGGTCGTCTTGCCCGACGCCGACGGACCGACGATCGCGAGCGACGTCCCCGGTTCGATCGCAAAGCTGACGTTTTTCAGGATCGCGCCCTTCATGCCCGGCACGGCGTAGGTCAGATTTTCGATCGCCATGGCGCCGGTCGGTTTCGGCAAGGCCATCTGTGATGGCCGCGGCGTCGGCAGGTCGCAGAATTGCGACAGGCGTTGCAGGCTTTCGCGCGCGAGCACGAATTGTTTCCAATAGCTCATCGCCGCCTCGATCGGCGCGAGCAGCCGCGCGATGAGGATCGACCCGGCGATCATCGCGCCGCCGGTCAGTTGTTGGTCGAGCACCAGCAAGGCCCCGACCCCCAGCACTGCGATCTGCACCAGATTGCGGACGAATTTCATCCACGCCAAAATTCTGCTCGACTGAAATTGGGTTGCGTCGACCGCTTCGGTCTCGGCAACATAGCGGGTCCGCCAGTGCGCGACGGTGTCTTTCCCCATCCCCATCGCATCGATGACTTCGCTGTTGCGCACCAGCGACTCGGCATATTGCATATTGCTTGCGGCGAGCGACTGCGTCTCGCTGATCGCGGTGCGGGTAATGCGTTCATTATACCAGGTCAGCCCGAACAGGCTCACCGCGCCGATCGCCGCGATCAGCCCGAATATCGGGTGCAGCAAGAATACGACCAGCAGATAAAAGGGCACCCACAGCATATCGACGACGCTGAACACCGTCGGCGTCGAGATGAAATTTTTCACCTGCGCCATTTCGCGCAGCGCTTCGAGCCGGGTGTTCGGCGCGATCAGCCGCTGTTCGAGCGAGCGGATCAGCAGCGACGGGCCGAGTTGCTGGGCCATCCAGGTCCCGACCCGGTTGGCGACCTGCTGGCGGATGCCGTCGAGAATCGAACCGAGCCCGATCACCAAGGTGATCGCCAGCGCCAGAAAGAACAAGGTGTCCTTGCTCTGGCTGGTCAGGACGCGGTCGAAGACCTGCATCATGTACAGCGACATGGCGAGCGCCGCCATATTGGTGATCGCCGAGAACAGGATCAGCCGGACCGCAATCGCGCGCTGGGGGCGCAAAAGATTCCGCAACAGATTGTCGGGATTGGCGCGCGCGCGCCGGGTCGCGATGGCGTTCCAGGCCATGTTTAACGCTCCCAGATCGCCGGGCTGTCCGCGGCATGCAGCGGCAGCACGAGCCCCGAGATCAACCCGGCGAGCTCCATCTGGCGATGCACGCCCAGTTTGGCGCGCACCCGCTTCAGATAGGTTCGCGCGGTTTCTTCCGACAGACCGCATCCTTCGGCGGCGTTGCACAGGCTGCTGGATTTCAGAAAATGACCCAGAAAACGCTGTTCGGATGGCAATAGCCCAAGCGCTTCAAGCAACGACGTCGGCGCATCGACCTTGCCCGGTCCCATGATGATCACCATCGCGCAGCGGGTCGTGCCGTCGCCCGTCCGCGACTTGGCCGAAATCACATAAGCAAGGCGCCACTCGCCGTCGCGGCAATCGAGCCGGAAGACATCTTCGACCGGCGCATCGGCGGTCGCCGTCGCGGCGCGCCGGATGCTTTCGCGCAGCTGTTTTGCCTGCCCCGGGTTGGCGGCGACGATGGTTCCGTCGGCGCCGCGGATCAGCCATTTGCGCTGCTCAACCAACCCCGCGGCGGCGCTGTTCAGGAACAGCGGTTGACCATCGGCCGACAGCAGCGCCATCGACAGGGAAACCCGGTCAAACATCCCTTCGAGCATGGCGGAGCGTTGCGATTGGTGCGCCAGTTGCGCGGTACCGGTTGCCGATTCGGCCAGCAGCGGCGCGATCAACCGCAAGGAACCGGCATCGCGATCGCTGAATTGGTCCGCGCCGTCCTGGCGAAAGAAGATCGCACGAATGATCTTGCCGTCACGCTTCATCTGGATGGCGATGCCGCTGTGCAGTGCTGTATTTGCTGCTGCATCGCCGACACCGCCCGCGGCGATTCCCAGACCGAACGCCGCGCCCGAAAAATGAAAATGATGCACTGGCTGCTCGCCGATCCGCGCCCACAGATCATCCGCCATCGTCAGCAGCTGCCGGGTAACCGCCATGTCGCCGCGCACATGATCAAAACCGATCAGGAAGGCATGGCGCTGGGGACCGGAACCGGGAAAGGCGACGGTGAGGATGGCCGACGCAATGTCGAATTGCGCCAGATAGTCGTGCCACAGCCGACGGGTGTTCGCCGCGACATCAAGCGCGTGGGTATGACCCGACGCCCCTTTGGGATGATCATGTTCATCGACCCCTTCAAAGAGATCGAGATCATCGCGAACTGCTTCTGCGTAATGCGTCGAAAATTCCATGGTCGCAGACATTATGGCCCCCATAAGACATGGTACCCGCAACGAAGCCAAAGCTCGCCACAGGGGATGCACGCGCGACCATGATGTCTGGCGCGATGTCCTGAGTACGGTCCAGAACGCGCGCGCCCGCCGGGGTTGCCTGAAGCATTTTCTACCCGGCGTTAGCTGTCGATTGATGCGAATCTCTCGATAGCGTCGCCTGCCGTGACGGCTGCAAGCGACCCCCATTGTCTATTTCGATTCGGCGGATTGAGTCTATTATCCCCTCGGACATATCCGTTAGGGTAGTTTCCCGCCCTGCCCCCGCGCATTACTCTGGCAAGATCAGAACAAGAGGGGTCGGCACTCGAATCCGCGATGATTCAGGAGGGGTGACGTGCGCAAATCATGGATATTCTTGGCGAGCGCGATGAGCGCGCCCGCCGCCGTAGCGGCGTTCGCGGTCGGCTCCGCGCCGCTGATGGCGCAATCGATGTCGCCCAGTATCGCGCCATCGAGCACGATGGCGTCGCTCGCCCGCCAGGTCATTCTATCGAACCCCGACATTGCGGCGCAGCGCCAGCAAGTCCGAATCGCCGAGGCGCGGTTGCAGGGCGCCGAGGCCGGCTATCTGCCGACGATCGAGGCCAATGGCACCGTCCAGCGGCGCGAGATCGACATCAAGAATGGCCGCAGCACCAATGATTCGCAATTCACCGCCAGTCAGGCCGGGATCGAAGCCCGGCTGCGCTTTTACGACGGCAATCGCACCTATAACGCGGTCAAGATTGCCAAGGCGGAGCTGGACGCCACCACGGCGGGACTCGATGCAACGACGTCGGACATCCTGCTCGAAATGCTGACGAGCGCCGCCGACGTCCATCTCAACCGCAAGATCCTGCAATATTCGCAGGCGCAGAGCGAGGCGATCGGCGAACAGTTGCGCGCGACGTCGCGCCGACTCGAATTTGGCGAAGCGACCCGCACCGACGAGGAACTGGCGCGGGCCCGGCTCGCGACGTCGCAAGCCGGGGTTCTCGCCGCGACCGAGGAACTCAGTATCAACGGCCACCAGTTTCGCGCCGTCAGCGGGCAATCGGGGACGATGGTGCCGCCGTTGCCGCCGTTGGCCGCGGTGCCCGGTTCCTTGCCCGCGGCCCAGAAAATCGCATTGGACACCGCGCCGCGCTTGCGGGCGGCGCGGCTCAATGCCCAGGCCGGCAAATCGGGGGTGCGCTTTGCCAGCGCCGCCTTGCTGCCGCAGCTCGACGCGGTGAGCGGCTATGACTATCTGACCGGCGGCGCTGCCAACAACTTCACGGGCAAATATCCCGACGACCGCTCGTCGCTCTATTATGGGCTGGAGGTGCGGGTACCGATTTTCCTGCCACGCGATCATGCCGAGGTGCGCCGCGCGCGCGCCGTCCGCGATCAACGCTTCTCGCAAACCGATGCGGCGCTGCGCACCGTCGCCGAAGAGGTCGCCAGCAGCTGGACCCGCTGGCAATCGGCAAAAAGCACCATCATCGCCGCCGAAGCCGCAGTGACCGCGATCGAAGCCGCGGCCGAAGGGATCAAGAAAGAGGCCGTCGGTGGCAACCGCACCCTGACCGACGTGCTGAACGCTCAGAACGAACTGCTATCCGCCCGCGTCACCCTCGAACGCGCACATCGCAACGAATTTGTCGCGCGTGCCAGTTTGCTGGCGGCGACGGGGCAGCTCGATGCCAAAGCGATTCTCGAGGGCCGCTGTTGCAGCGCCGACACCATCGATCGTCCGGGCATGTCCGCGCTGGGCCGACCGATCATGGCCAGCACGGGCGCGGTCGTCGCCAACCCGTCGACATCGCCGCGGCCGCGGATGTCGTCGCTGGGGCGCCCATCCGACCGCACCGTCGAGAACGACGGCGCGGCGCCCATCAGTTCATCGCGACCAGCCACCTCGTCGCTCGGCCGCAAGCTGAATTAGGATCAATTTCTATAATTTGATCACGCCGTTTCGCCCTGGGGTGGAACGGCGGAAATCTGCGCGTCTGATCAAATTTTGGGGCCCTCGCCAAGCGATGATCTGCCCCAAAATGAACCACTTCACAAAATTGTCGGCCATGTCCCCAAGCAGGAATATTCGGCCCCGGCGACCCGCCATATCCATTGGTCATGGCCTCGAATTTTCGCGGCCATTGGGGGGATGATCAAGCCGAGTCGGCGAAACCGCATCCCTGCGACCCATGAATGAAGAGGATAGCGAAATGCCTACAGTTGGACCTTCTAACGCACCGAACACTCCGAAGCTGCCGACCGCGCGCGGGCAGGTACTTGGAACCAATGCGGTGGATTTTATCGACCTCAATGCGATCACCTCCACCGCCACCCTGCCGTACAATGCGCGCGGTAATGGTGGGAACGACACCGTGTATGGCAATAACCTCGACAACGACCTCTATGGCGATGCCGGGAACGACAATGTCATCGGTCGTTATGGCAATGACCGCGTCGACGGCGGCACCGGCAACGACACGCTGATCGGCGATCAGGCGTCGTTCGTCGTCGTCGGACCTGGAAACGTCGTCTATACCGGCGATGACAATGGCGGCCTCGACGGCAACGACACGCTGCTCGGCGGCGCCGGCAACGACACGGCCTGGGGTGGCGGCGGAAACGACTTCATCCGCGGCGATGCCGGCAACGACACGCTCTATGGCCAATCGGGCGATGACCGTATCGAAGGCAGTGCTGGCGATGATTTCATCGACGGCGGCACCGGCAACGACAATTTGTACGGCGGCACCGAATCTGACATCGTGCTTGGCGGCGACGGCGACGACTACATCAACGGTGGCACCAACGCCAACGGAGTTGACCAGTTGTTGGGCGGCGCCGGCAATGACGTCATTTTTGGCGACGGCGGGCCGAACCGCAACGCCGATGGCGACTATGCCTATAACCAAAGCGGCTATAACCCGGGCCTCGGTCACGCCGACGTCATCCTAGGTGGTGACGGCGACGACCAAGTCTTTGGTCAGGGCGGCGACGACCTGATCTTCGGCGAAAATGGCGACGACTTGCTGTGGGGCGATGATGGCAACGACACCATCCTCGGCGGCAATGGTTTCGACCAACTCGACGGCGGCGAAGGCAACGACTTGTTGCTCGGCGAAGACGGCGATGACGAACTGGACGGTGATGCCGGCAACGACGTCATTCGTGGCGGCAACGGCCTCGACTTCGTTCAGGGTGGTGCCGACGACGACGACATCGGCGGCGGTGCCGATAACGACACGCTGAACGGCAACGACGGCAACGACCTGGTCCATGGCGACGACGGCGACGACCTCATCTGGGGTCAGAGCGGCGACGACAACCTGTTCGGCGACGACGGCGACGATGTGATCCGCGGCAACGGGGATCCCTTCTTTGATCCGACCGATCCGTCGACCACCGATGCCGACACCATCTCGGGCGGCAACGGCAACGACACCGTCAACGGCGACGAAGGTGACGATGTTATCAGCGGCGACGCCGGCAACGACACTCTGTCGGGCGACGATGGTAATGACAACATTTCCGGTGGCACCGGCAATGACGTCATCAGCGGCAACAACGGGAACGATGTTGTGAACGGTGATGCTGGCAACGACCTGATCTTTGGCAACGCCGGCAACGACAATCTGTCGGGCAATGACGGCAACGACCAAATCTTTGGCGGTACCGGCAATGACACCATCAACGGCAACGACGGCAGCGACTTCCTGGCTGGTGAAGCTGGCAACGACACCATGTTCGGCGGCGATGGCAACGACTTCATGTCGGGTGACCTGGCGACGGACGGTCTGGGGCTTCCGGGTGGCGGCAACGACTTCATGTCGGGCGGCAACGGCAACGACTTCATGCAAGGCGGCTTTGGCCAAGATGTCATGAATGGCGATGACGGGGACGACACCATCTTTGGTGACACCGGCAATGACACCATCAATGGTGGCCTTGGCGATGACTATATCGAAGGTGAACAGGGCAACGACTCGATCACCGGTGGCGAAGGCGACGACCATATGTCGGGCGGCACGGGCAAGGACTTGTTCAAGTTCGACTCGACCGATGCATCGCCGGGCTTCGGCAATGATGTGATCGGCGCACCGGGCTTCCTGGGGTCGGGCCGCGACTTCAACCTGGCGAACCGCGATACGCTGGTGTTCGATGTCGACCCCGGCTTCGATCCCAACGTCGACATGCTGGTCATCACGGGCGACTGGGATGGACAAGGCGACGCGCTCGACGTCCTGGTCTTCACGGCGGCCGGTTCGGTCATCATCGAAGACTTCTGGGAAGGCGCTTCGGCTCCGATCGCAGCACTGGCAGCCGCCGGTGCCTATGACTCGGTTGCTGCGATTAATGCGTACAGCCAGGGCAATGCGACGTACGACATGATCACGTTCGTCTGAGGACAAGGCTTCGTACGGGGAGCCACTCCTCGACGGACCTCTGCTAACTGGAGGGCAGGCCGCGGCCTGCCCTCCTTTTTGTGTCTGGAGCGCGAAACATTTTTGTCGATGTCCCAACGAAATAGCCATGCCGCGCGCCGCCAAATTTGGCGATGTCCCCATCAGGGAATGGCAGGAAACCGGGATTTCCGCCAATTTTGACACAAGGATGACAGGGCAAGAATCATCCTAACGATGCCTGCTTTAGCCGAGCAGGTCTGCAGAGACAGGGTGTAAGAAAAGTAAGAGTTCTGCCAACGATCAGTGGGTGCCTTATCCACCGGCGCGTAGCAGATCTTCGAGTTCGGTCAGCTCCTGCTGGCTAGCCGTGTCCGCCGCCACGCCCCCTGGCGGCGGCCGGCGTCGAAGTTTCATCGACCTCCACATCGCGTCACGAGCATGTCGCCCGTATCGAGAACCCGACCATGATGCAGGCGTTCCTCCTTTCCTTTTCACTGGCCATGGTGTCGTTGCAGGGGCCATCACCCACGGTCGCCCCGGCATTCGGCTTTCCCGTCGAATGTACCGTCGGCCAGACCTGTCTGATCCAAAAGCTGGTCGACCATGATCCGGGCCCGGGCCGCCGCGACTATCGCTGCGGATTGCTGACGACCGACGGGCATGACGGCATCGATATCCGTCTGCGCACCATGGCCGAAATGCGCGCGGGCGTTCCCGTGGTGGCCGCCGCCGCGGGGACGGTGCTCCGCACCCGCGACGGCGAACCTGACGTCAGCGTCGGCGAACGCGGCGGGCGCGGCGGCAAGGACGCCGGCAACGCCGTCGTGATCGACCATGGCGACGGCTGGCAGACCCAGTACAGCCACCTGCGCCAGGGCAGCATCGGCGTGCGCCCCGGACAGCGGCTTGGGGCGGGCGAGCGGATCGGGCTTATCGGCCTGTCGGGCAACACCGAATTTCCGCATCTTCATTTCACGGTCCGGCATCACGACGCCGCGATCGATCCGTTCGTGGGCACCGGGTCGTTGGTCCCCTGCGGCGTAGCGGCACCCGCCACGGGACTATGGACGCCGACGGCGGCACGCTCCCTCGGTTATGCCCCCGCCGCCGTGATTGCCGCGGGCCTTGCATCGATCGCGCCGCCCAAGCCGGTCACCGATCGCGATCCACCTCCGGTGCTGGCCGGGCCGCGCGCGCCGATGATCCTGTGGGTCGACGCCATGGGCGCGCGGGCTGGCGATCAGCAGCAGTTTTCGATTGTCGGGCCAGACGGGCGGGTTGTGCACGACCAGCAATCGGAGATCGCCGACGGCGGCCTGAGCTGGTTCGCCTATAGCGGCAAGCGCGCCCCGGCGACGGGTTGGCCGCGAGGTCGGTACCTCGGTCGCTATGCGTTGCGACGCGGCGGCGCGATCGTCGCCAAAATAGACGTCCATGGCATTATCAAATAAGAAAAAATACGAACATCCCCTCAGATTTTTCTACTGACTTTTATGAGTAGATTGATAATTCAGATGATAGATATTGTCACTGTTATTTATATAGAAATTTATTGGGGCATAACAATCACGCAATCATACTCATAATGCGACAATTTTTTGCAACCAAATTTACAATCTATAAAGATATTAAGAAATAATTAACTCATAAGATATTGATCCTATACAAAAGTATAGGTGCCCATACCGGAAATTGCCATTGCAGAATCACCCCCCTGGGTTTGTATTTGCGGGGTCAGTGACAAGGCACGGGCATCGGTCGCCAAAGAGAACCCAGCACGATCACAAGAGTTTGCATTGCTCGTCCGCGCGACATCCGGCGCGGAAACGCAGTGCCATTCGCCCGTTGCCGCAGCGACCCCCGTACAGGTCGCTGCCGAGGAACTGGCGAGCTTTGAGGTGCAGGGGGCATAAGCGATGGAGCTGAAGCGGAATGAACAGGTTGGCGAACTCGCCACCATAGCCAAGGCTGTTCCGCCGGGCGCGACCAGCATCCTGCCGGTCGATGGCGTCATCCAATTGCCGGCCGGCACGCGGCTCGACGCGATCAAGCTGTCGGGCAATGATCTGGTCGTCACCCTGCCCGACGGGCAAGTGCTGGTCATCATCGACGGCGCGTTGCGTATCCCGCAGATCAAGGTCGGCCCGATCAACATCCCGGCGCCAACGGTTGCCGCGCTGATCGCGGGTCAGGAACCCGAGCCCGCCGCCGGTCGACCGCAAAGTTCGGGTGGCAATTTCGCCCAGACGCCGGGTGACATCGGCGACCCCTTTGCCCTAGGCAATCTGTTGCCGCCGACCGAATTCGGCTTTCCGCGGATTATCGACCTTCAGGTCATTCCCGGTGCGATCGACAATAAACCCAAAATTCTGATCACCACCCCCGACCAGGCAGTCGGCGTCACCGCCGCGACGGCCGTGGTGTCGGAAGCGGCGCTCGCGGCGCGCGGGGCCGAACCTGCCGGAACCGATCCGGCCTCGCCGCGCGAATCAACCAGCGGCACGATTCAGATTACCGCGCTCGACCAGCCCATTGTGGTCGCGGTCAACGGCACCGCGGTGACCGCGGTGGGACAGATCATCACGACCCCATTGGGTCAGATCACCATCACCAGCATCACGCCAAGCCTGATCGGCTACAGCTATACGCTGACCGACAACAGCACCAACCCCACCGCGACCGACACGGTCACCATCACCGTGACCGACGGCGATGGCGACGTCGCCACCGCGACCCTGACCCTGACGATCGAAGACGACGCCCCGATTGCGCGCGCCGACATCGACGATACCGTGCCCGGCAGCACCGCGCCGCAGGGCGGGAACGTCATCACCGGCGTCGGCACCGCCAGCGGGTCCGCGGGTGCCGATACGCCCGGCGCCGACGGTGCAACCGTTACCGGGATTCAGAGCGGGGCAGGAACCGAGTTCAGCCCGACGGGCGCGCCCGTCACCGGTCAATATGGCCGCCTGCTCATGGCCGCCGACGGCAGCTATGTTTATGTCCGGGCGGCCGGGACACCAGGCGGCGTCTCCGATGTCTTCACCTATCGGCTGACCGATGGCGATGGCGATGTTTCGACCGCGACCCTGACCATCCGGATTGGCGACAGTGCACCCAGCCTGATTGTGCCCGGCGCGGGCGACGACGGCACTTTCGTCGATGAAGCCGGTCTGCCCGAGCGCGACGGCGAAAGCGCGGGCTCGCGTGACGGCGACGATTCCAATATAGCCTTTGGCGTCATCCAATATGGCGCGGGCGACGGGCCGGCGGCGATCACGATCAATGGCGTGGCGGTGACCGAAGTGGGTCAAGCGATCGAGCTGACGACCGGCACCTTCTACATCGTCGCGATCAATCCCGATTCGATCGAATATGCCTTTCTGCTGACCGACAACACGCTGGGCGATACCACGTCGCAACTGATCACGGTCGGGATCACCGACCTGGACGGCGACACCCTGTCCGCCGGTTTCAACATCGACATCATCGACGATGTCCCCGAAGCGGTCGCCGATTTCGACAGCATTGCCGCGGGCAGCTTTGGCCCGGCCATCGGCAATGTGATCACCGATGCCGAAAATGATGGCGGGCGGGACATCCCCGGCGCCGACGGTGCGCGTGTGTCGTCGGTTTCGGGCGCCGGAGACGCTGTTGCCGCGGGAACGCCCGTTGCGGGACTCTACGGCGTCCTGACGCTGAACAGCAACGGCAGTTACAGCTATGTCCGCAATCCCGGCACGCCGGGCGGCGTGTTCGATGTCTTTACCTATAAGTTGACCGACGGCGACGGCGACACGGCAACCGCCACGCTGCGGATCGCGATCGGCGATGGCGGCGTGACGATCGACCTGCCCGACGGCGACGACGACGGCCAGCTGGTGTCGGAAGCGGGCCTGCCGAACGGATCGGCGCCCGATAGCGGCACCGCCACGACCCAGGGCAGCTTTACAATCGCAGCCACCGACAGCGTCGGCAAAGTGACGATCGCGGGACAAGAGGTGACGGCGGTCGGGCAGACGATCGCCGGAGCGTTCGGAACGCTGACGATCACCAGCATCAGCGCGACGTCGATCGGCTACAGCTATACCCTGACCGACGCGACCAGCGGCGACGATGTGATCGAAACCTTTGGCGTCGTCGTGACCGATCTCGACGGCGACAGCGCCAGCGCCACGCTGAGCATCGTGGTCGAGGACGATGTCCCGACGGCGATCGACGACATCGACTTGCTGCAGTCGGGCAGCGGCCAGAGCGCCGACGGCAACGTCCTGACCGGCGTCGGTGGTACCGATGCCAACACCAGTGACGGCGAGGCCGATATTCAGGGTGCCGACGGTGCCACGGTTACCGCCATCTCGTTCGGCGGCGAAAGCGGCGACATCGACGGCCTTACCGTCGGTGCCTATGGCACGCTCGAGATCGCGGCCGATGGCAGCTATGTCTACACGCTCGATCCCGAAAACCAGGACGTCCTGGGCTTGGACGGCAATGACGAGCTGACCGAGGCTTTTGAATATGTCATCACCGACGGCGACGGCGACGAGGCAACCGCGACGTTGACCGTGACGATCCGTGGCCGCGACGATATCGTGACGATCAACGGCCTCAATCCCGAGGGCGCCGAAGCAACCGTATCAGAGGCCAATCTGCCCGACGGCTCCGCGCCCGACGGCGATGCGCTGACCCGGACCGGCAGCTTCACGTTCGGCGCCGCCGATGGCGTCGCGGCGATAACCATCGCCGGCGAAACCTTGTTCGATGGCGCGATCGCCGCCGGACTGGTCATCACCACCGATCTGGGCATTCTGACGATCACCGATTTCGATCCGATCTTTGACGCGGCGGGCGACATCGTCGGCGGTACGATCAGCTATAGCTATGAACTGACCGACAACAGCGTGCTGCACAGCGGCGCGACCAATGCCGCGCTGACCGAATCCTTTGCCATCAAGATCACCGACAGCGACGGCACCGTCGCCACGGCGAGCCTCGACGTCATGGTCATCGACGACAACCCGGTGGCGGACGCCGACGAGGGCGAAGTTGGCGAAGGCCAGACGCTGGAAATCGATGCCGCGAACGGCCTGCTCGCCAACGACACGCCGGGCGCCGACGGCGCCGAAATTCTGGGGGTGCGCGCGGCCGGTGAAAATCCGTCGGCGCCGGCTATTGGCGGCATCGGCGCCGCCATCGTCGGCCTCTATGGCCAGCTCACCGTCGTCGCCGACGGCAGCTATATCTATGTCGCCAACCCCAATGCCGTCCCGCCCGCAGGCGCCGAAGATGTCTTTGTCTATACACTGGCCGATGGCGACGGCGACCGGTCGACCACCACCCTGACCATTCGTCTGAGCGACGCGGGCTTGTCCGCCGACGCGGTCAAGCTCCAGGTCAACGAAGCCGCGCTGCCCACTGGCAGCAATTCCGACAGCGACGCCGAAACGGTGGTCGGCGACCTCAACGACAATGTTGCGGGCGGCACCGGACCTTTGGCGTTCACGCTGACCGGCACCGGGGTCGGCACCCATGGCACCCTGACGCTGAATGCCGACGGCAGTTATGTCTATACGCTCACCACGGCGGTGGCGGGAGCGCTCGCCAACAACGGCACCAATATCGTGCCCGCCGTCGAAACCTTTACCTATAATGTCACCGATGCCTTCGGCAATGTGACCCAGAATGTCATCGTCATCGATGTGATCGACGATGTTCCGGTCGCGCGGTCGGCACCGTCGATCACGGTGGCAGAGGATGCCGCGGCGATTTCGGGCAATTTGCTGGCCGATGACACACAAGGCGCCGATGGCGCCGCGGTGACGTCGGTGACCATCGGCGGCGTCGTCGTTGCCGTGGCGGCAACGGGAACGACCACCTACAGCAACGCCAACGGCACTTACACCTTTCAGGCCAATGGGGCCTGGACCTTTGATCCGGTATCGCAGATCAGCGTCTTCCCGATCCACGCCGACTTCACTTACACGATCACCGACGGCGACGGCGACCAGGCGGCGGCGATCCAGCAGATCCGGCTGGCCGACGGGGCATTGCCGACGGCCAGCGGCCCGATCCAGCTGACCGTCGATGACCAGCATCTGGAAAGCGGATCGACACCGTCGCCGGTGCAGCCGGTTTCATCCAGCGGCAACATCGTCTTTACCCCGGGGTCCGACGCCATCGCGTCGATCGGCTTTGGCGACATCTCGACGCTCGACGGCGGGCTCAGCTGGACGCTTGAGTCCGACACCCAGATTATCGGCTGGGACGCCGATGAAAATCCGGTTGTCGTGATCGACCTGAACCTGTCGGGCAATGTCGCGACGGTGACCGTCACGCTGCAATATAATTATGGGCTGCACCCCGACGTCACGATGGACGATCTGGCCGAACTCGGTTTCATCGAGGTCGTCGCCACCGACAGCGATGGCGATCAGGTTGCAGGAACGGTCAATATTTCGGTCTCCGACGACGTGCCGTCGATCACCGCCTTGTCGCCGGCCGACGGCTTGCTGACGGTGGACGAAACCAATCTGGCGCTGAATGCGACCGCCAATTTCGCCAGCCTGTTCAATATCGTCACCGGCGCCGATCAAGCGGGCAGCGCGGTCAGCTATGCTTTTGCAGTGACCACCGCTACCGGATTGTTCGATGTCGCCACCGGCTCAAAGATCGTCCTGCAGGCGATCGGTAATGTCGTCGAAGGACGGCTGCAGGATTCGCCGTCGATCGTCGCCTTTCGGCTGACCGTCGCCGCCAACGGGCAAGCGACGCTCGACCAGATCCGCGCAGTTCGCCACCCCGACGCGGCTAATCCCGACGATGCGGTAACGCTGACCCCCACGATCATCCGCCTGACTGCGACGGTCACCGACGGCGATGGCGATCAGGCGTCGGCGACGGCTTTCATCGGCAACGCACTGGTGTTCAACGATGATGGCCCGTCGATCGACGCGACCAACGTCGATACCAATGCGATCACCCTTACCACACAGGATGCCGACACGCGCGGCAGCGCGTTCGACGTGGCGACCGCCGATCTGTCGTCGGCATTTTCGACTTCGATGGTCAATTTTGGTGCCGATGGCCCCGCTGGTGCGGGCCTGGTCACCTGGACCTATTCCCTTGCGCTGGGCTCGGCGGTCGCGACCGCCGCCTTGACCAGCAACGGCGTGCCGGTCACGCTGGCCCTTGTCTCCGGCGAGATCGTCGGCAGCGCGGCCGGCACGCCCATTTTTTCGATTGCCGTGAACGCCGCAACGGGCGTCGTCACCTTGACTCAATTTGCCGAAATCGACCATCCGTTGCCGGGCTCCTCGAGCAATTACGCCGCGCAGCTTGTCGAACTGGCGGCCAATCTGGTCGAACTGCGCGGCACCGCGACGATCGTCGATCGCGATGGCGACAGTATCTCGGACACCGTCGCCGTCGATCTGGGCGGCAACATCCGCTTCGCCGATGATGGCCCGTCGATTTCGGCTGGCGGCACCGCCCCCACGCTGACCGTCGACGAAAGCGATTTCGCGGCGAACGCGACGGCGAACCTGTCAGGACTCTTTGCGCCAACGACCGATTTCGGCGCCGACGGCCCGGGCACCGTGGCCTATGAACTGGGGATCACTGCCGGGGCGAGCGGCCTGATCGATTCGCTGACCGGCGAAGCCGTCATCCTGTCGATCGAGGGCGGCGTCGTGTTCGGGCGCACCTCGAGCCACGAAGTGTTCCGCATTTCGGTGGCACCGGGCGGCCTCGTCACCTTCGACCAGTCGCGCGCGGTCCTCCACTTGCCCAACAGCGGGCCCGACCAGACCCTGTTCCTGTCGGGCAGCAACCTGATCACACTGACCGCCATCGCGACCGACGGCGACGGCGACACGGCACGGACCACAACCGACATCACCGGCCGTTTCGCAATCCGCGACGATGCGCCGCAAGCGGTGCATGACGAGGACAACGTCTCGCGCGACGGACAGATTTTTGCCGACGGCAATGTCCTGACCGGTATCGGTGGCACCGACGACAACGGGATGGATGGATCGCCCGACAATGCCGGGGCCGATGGCGGCCTCAGCGTCGTCGGCGTGGCGTTCGGAGCGACGGTCGGCACCATCGGCGCCGCATTGGCGGGCGATTATGGCTCGATCGTGATCGCCGCGGACGGCAGCTATCGCTACGATCTCGACCCCAATGACCCGGCGGTCATCGCGCTGACGTCCAGCACGACGCTGACCGAAACTTTCCAATATACGGTGCGCGATGCCGATGGCGACACGTCGATCGCGACGATCACCATATCGATCACCGGCGCCAATGATTTCCCGATTGCGCGCGCCGACACCAATTGGGTGCTCGACGGCCCCAGCGGTTCGGACCCAAGCGCCGCCGGCAACGTCCTGCAGGACATCGCGCATCCCGGCGCACCGTTCGGCAGCTTTGCCGACGTCGCCGACAATGACCCCGATCTGGAAGCGATCACCGTCACCTCGGCGGGAACCTATGTCGGCCTTTACGGCACGCTCGTGATCAACGCCAACGGCAGCTACACCTACACGCTCGACGAGGACAAGCCGGTCGTCAACGCGCTCGACAGCGGGCAGACGCTGGTGGAAAGTTTCGCCTACACGATCAGCGACGGATCGCTGTCGGTCGGATCGACCCTGACGATCACGGTGTTCGGCACCAACGACGCGCCGACGATCGGCACCGCGATCGCGCGGGTATCGGAAGAAGGCCTGCCGAACGGGCTTCCCGACACCGCGCCCAACGCAACGCTCGACACCACAAACAGCACGACGTTCAGCGGCACGCTGGCGATTGCCGACGCCGACGCTGGCGAAACGCTGAGCGCGACGCTGGGCAGTCCCGGCGCGGTGCTGACCGCGGGCGGCGTCCCCGTCGCCTGGACCGGCGTCGGCACCGGCACCCTGATCGGATCGGTCGGGGGATCCGAAGTCATCCGCGTCACGCTGGCATCGAACGGCGCCTATACGGTGACGCTGTCGCGCGCCGTCGATCACCCGACCGTCGCCCTGGAAGACCTCAAGGATTTCTTTGTCCCCGTATGGGTCTCCGACGGCACCACGACGACGACCAATGCATCGGCGATCCGCGTGATCATCGAGGATGACGCCCCGACCGCTACCGGCGAGACGGGCGCGACGTCGCAACCGATGCAGGATGTGAACACGCTCTTCATCCTCGATTTCAGCGACAGCATCGACAATGGCGAACTCGACACGATGATCGATGCCGTCCAGGGCGCCCTGTCACAGCTGGATACCGCAGCCTCGGGCGCGCTGACGATCCGCTTCGTCATCTTCTCGTCGGGTTCGTTCGCCTCACCGTCCTTCACGACCGCGGCCGATGCGAACGCCTATCTTGACTCGCTGAACCCGCTTGGCGGCGGTGTGCGTCCGTCGCAGGATGCGCCGCCCGACGGGATCGGGTTCAACACCAATTACACCGGCGCGATCCAGACCGCGCTCGCCAATTTCTCCACCATCCCGGGCGCCAGCAATCAGGTGTTTTTCCTAAGCGACGGCAACCCCAACCAGCAGGTCCAGTTCGGTGGCATGCCCCCGATGGTCACCAATTCGCTGACCGCGGCGACTGCCACGGCGTGGAACAACTTCGTCGACAACAACAATGTCAATGTCACCGCGATCGGCATCGACAACAATCCGCTGCAACCGCTCAATATCCAGCGGCTGCGCGACGTCGACCTGAACGCGGCGCCGAACAACGAACCGATCCTGGTCGACGATTTCCAGGATCTGGTCGCGACGCTGCTGGCGGTGATCGTCCCGTCGGCGGTTTCGGGCGATCTCGACGCCAACGACTTTTTTGGCGCCGACGGTGGTCGATTGCTGTCGATCACCATCGGCACCACGACCTACACCTGGGATGGCGCGTCGAGCATCGCGCTATCGACCGGCGGCACCATCGCCGGCACGACATTGGCCGCCATTGCGACGCCGATGGGCGGGACGCTGACGCTCAATTTCGCGACCGGCCAATATAATTACCAGCCGCCCAGCCCGATCACCGTCACCGCGACCGAGGTGTTCAACTATGTCGTGACCGACCGCGACGGCGATACCGCGACGGCCAATCTGTCGGTCACCATAACCGCGCTGGCGCCGCCGATCGCAGTCGACCTTGACGGCGACGGGGTCGAGTTCGTGTCGAACGCAGCGGGGGTCAGCTTCGACTATGACGGCGATGGCATTGCCGAAACCACGGCCTGGGTCGCGGCCGACGACGGGCTGCTGGCGATCGACAAAAATGGCGATGGCAAGGTCAACAACGGCGCCGAACTGGTGTTCGGCGGCGCGGGCCTGTCCGACCTGCAGGGGCTGGCCGCGGCTTATGACAGCAACGGCGATGGCAAACTCGACGCGGCCGACACCGATTTTGCGAAATTCGGTATCTGGCACGATGCCAACAGCAACGGCGTGACCGATGCAGGCGAATTCCGCTCGCTGATCAGCGAAGGCATCATCAGTATCGCGCTGACATCGGACGGGCGCGCCTATACGGCCGCCGATGGGCAGGTGCAGGTAAAGGGCGAAGCACTCTACACCCGCGCCGACGGCAGCACCGGCAAGCTCGCCGATGCGGCCTTCGCCACCAATTTCGCCGATCAGCAGCGGGTTGCCGCCGCAACCGGCACCGCGGGCGTTTCGACCGCGATGCTTGTGGCCGGGCTGGCCGCCGCCACCCCGCTGGCGGCGCGCCCACCCGCGGCGCCCGATGGGGACGCCGCGGTGGCGGGCCAGCAGGCCGGCGTATCAGGCGAGACCGCCGAACAATCTGCGCCCCTTCCTGCCGCCAAGGCCGACGGACTCGTCCATGAATATTTCTCCGGTCCGGCGACGGCGCGGATCGAAGCCGACCCCGGGCAACGGCAGATGGACGAAGACGATAGCCGCGAACTGCGCAGCGATGAACTCGACACGATGGCGCCCGACCCGACCTATGGCCAGCTTCTCACCGACACCGAGCTCGACCTGTCGTCGGCGCCGGTCAGCGGCGCGGCATCGACCGATCAGGTCCAGATGACGCTGCCCCCACAGGCGGTGCTCGACCCCGCCGCGGCCGAACTCGACGCGATCGTCACCGCCGCGCTGGAGGGGCCGCAGGTCGAACTCGACGCGCTGCTCGGTCCCGCGGCACCCGCGGACCCAGGGCTGGCAAAGATCATGCTGGGCGACGGCGGCGCGAATGGCGTCCTTGGTGACAACGGCATGGATGTGGCCGGACATTCTTTCATGGCCGATCTCGCGCAGCAGCATGTCGCTGTGCAGCTCGAACAATTGGCGTCGGCCGGCCACGCCTAAGCGACCGGCAGCGATGTCGGAAATGATGAAACACCGGCGCAGGTGAAAGATCACACCGAAGGATCTTCGACTTCGACCGGACAAATGCAGGGGACACAAGATGCCGAAATTTCGTACCGCAGCATTGTTGCTTACCGCCGCCGCGCTCGTCGCGGTGCCCCATGTCGCCCGGTCCCAGCGCATCGAGCTGAAAACCGCGGTCGAAACCGCGGTACAGACCAACCCCGAAATCAACCAGGCGGTCGAGAACAAGACCGCGATCGAATTCGAGCGCGAGCAGGCGCAGCGCCTGTTCGCGCCGCGTGTCTCGGTTGAAGGGTCGATCGGGATCCGCCGCCTCGAAAACAGCACGCGGCGCACGCTTGGCATCGCCGACAACGAGCTTTACCCGATGGAGGGCGGCGTTAGCGTCGAGCAGACGCTGTTCGACGGCGGCGTCCGGCGCAACGAGGTCAAGCGTCAGGCAGCACGCACCGACGGCGCCGCCTTCCGGGTCGAGGAGCGTTCGCAATTTATCGCGCTGCAGGTGACGCGCCAATATCTCGACTATCTGTTGCAACAGCGCATCGTCGCCGCCTCTGAAGACAATATCGATTTCCACAGCAAGCTGGTGACCGACCTGCGCGAAGGCGTTGCCAAGGGGTCGTTGAGCATCGCCGATCAACAACAGGCCGAAGAACGGCAGCAGGCGGCCCGCGCCCGGGTGACCGAGGCCAATCTCGATCTCGTCAACACCTCGGCATCGTTTCGTACCCTGACCGGTCTCGACCTGGTCGACGGCGCCGCGCTACCGCCGTCGCTGGCGGGCAATATTCCGGCGACGCTGGAAGATGCGCTGGCGCGGGCGCGCGAGCGCAACCCCCGGGTCCGCGAAGCCCAGGCCGACCTTGACGCCGCGCACGCGCTGGTCCGCAAGTCGAAATCCGAAATGTCGCCGACCCTCGCGCTCGAGGGCAACGCCCGGATCGGCGACGATATCGACGGTTTCCGCGGCGAAACCAATGACCTGCGAGCTGGACTGGTGCTGCGCTGGGACATTTTCAACGGCGGCATCAAACGCTCGAAGGTGCAGGAAATGTACCGCCGCGAAAAGGAAGCGCGCTACCGGATGGACCAGATGGTCCGCGAGGCCGAAGAGGATGTCCGCGTCGCATGGAACACCTGGGACGCGCAGGGAAAGCTGGTCAAGGAACTGGAAGAACAGAGCCGGGTTTCGGACGAATTGTTGCGCTCGTACCGTGCGCAGTTCAACGTCGGTCGCCGTTCGCTGCTCGACGTGCTCGATGCCCAGAACACCCGATATAACGTTCAGGTTCGCACCGAGACCGCAAAGTTCGCGCAATTTTACTCCGAATTCAAATTGCTGGCGGCGCTCAACGACCTGCTCGCGGCGATGGATGTCCAGCCGCCCGCTGCCGCTGCCGCCACCGCGCGCGACCGTTTCAAGGTCAAGCCGACCCCCGAGATAAATCCGGAAGCGATGCGGGATCCCACATGAATTATCCAGCAGACGCCCGCGGCGCGCGGCGTTCGCGCCAACCGCCGCCCGCGGCAGATTTTGAAGCATGGCGCGCTACCCCCGCCCAGGGTGACGAACTGCTGGGTGCGGTAGCCGCGGTTGCGGCGCTGTTCGAGCGTCCCTTCTCCGATCTCCGGGCGAAAAAGGGGTTGGCGCTCGACGATGACGGCCTGGTGCCGCTCGACCAGCTCGACCACGCTCTCGCGGCGGTCGGCCTGCGCTGCGATCTCGTCCGCCGCTCGCTGGCCGGATGGAACGCCCACGACGTCCCCGCCATCCTGCTGCTGGCGGACGACCGATCGCTCGTGCTGACTGCGATGGACGATCAGGGCTGCTGGGTCCGCCTGCCGGGCGCGAGCAGCGACATTCAGATCGACCGCCGGCTGTTGGAGACCGCCTATTCGGGTCAGGGCGTCATCGTCCGCCATGACCCGGCCAGCGAAACAGCGCGCGAACGGCCGTGGGATCAGGCCACCCGCCAACATTGGTTCTGGAGCGAAGTCTGGAAAGAGCGCAGCCAATATGGCTATGTGATGTTCGCGTCGCTGCTGATCAACCTGCTGGCGTTCGCGATGCCGTTGTTCACGATGAATGTGTACGACCGGATCATTCCCAACAAGGCCGCCGCCAGCCTGTGGATGCTAGCGCTCGGCGCGCTGTTTGCCGTCGCGGTCGAATATGGCCTGCGGCTGGCGCGGACCGGACTGATCGACGAGGTCGGACGCGGCATCGATGCCCGGCTGTCGCAGCGCCTGCTCGACAAGGTGCTGAACCTGCCGTTGGCAACCCAACGCGGCAGCACCGGCGCCCTCGCGCGGCGAGTGACCGACTATGAACAGGTGCGCGATTTCTTTGCTTCGACCACCGTCGTATTGCTCACCGACATCCTGTTCCTGGTCGTGTTTGTCGCGCTGATCGCGGTGCTCGGCGGCTGGCTGGCGGTCATACCGCTCGTTGCGATGGTGGTCATGCTGGCGATGGGCTGGGTTTTGCAACGCCGAATGAGCGCCGCGGTCGCCGATGCGCAGGTCGATGCCAGCATATTGCAGACAACGCTGATCGAAACGATCGGCAGCCTCGAAACGGTCAAATCCTGCCGCGCCGAAGGCCGGATGCTGGGCAAATGGCGGCGCCTTTCAGCGTCGAACGCCTATACCCAGGAAGAAATGCGCAAGCTGACCGCAACCGCGGTCAACCTGGCGACGCTGTGCCAGCAGGCGACCGGCATCGCGCTGATCATCGGCGGCTTTTATCTGTTCAACGCGGGCACCATCTCGATGGGCGCAATCATCGCAATCGTGATGCTCGCCAGCCGGTCGCTCGCCCCGGTTGGGCAACTCGCTTTCCTGATGACGCGCGGACGGCAGGCCTTCGTGACGCTGAACAGTCTGCAACAGCTGATGGATCAGGATGACGAGCGCGACAAAGGCAGCCGCTCGATCACACCCGAGGTCCGTGACGGCAGGTTGCAGCTGGACCATGCCGGTTTCTGTTACCCCGACACCGACCGCGAATCGCTTGCCGACGTCAGCCTGTGCATCGAGCCCGGCGAACGGGTCGGGCTGATCGGCCGCGTTGCGTCGGGCAAGTCGACACTCGGGCGGGTGCTGTGCGGTCTTTATGACCCGACGAGCGGCAGCTATCGCATCGACGGCCTGGAAAGCCGGCAATATGATCCGCACGACCTGCGCTCTACGCTGCGCTACGTCGGCCAGGATGCCGAACTGTTCAGCGGCACCGTGCGCGAGAATTTGCTCGTCGGCGCCAGCGATGCCGACGACGCCAGCATCATCGACGCGGTCCGGCGATCGGGAGCCGACGAATTCCTGGGCCGCGACACGACGGGTTTCGATTTCCACATCGGCGAACGCGGTGCGCGGCTGTCGGGCGGACAGCGCAGCTTTCTGGTGCTGGCCCGCGCGCTGATGACCCCGGCGCATTTGCTGTTCCTCGACGAACCGACGGGCGCCATGGACAGTCAGACCGAAAAACATTTTGCCGAGCGGCTGCAAGCGGCCATTCCCGCGAGTCAGACGCTGGTCATCGCCACGCACCGGATGACCGTACTCGGGCTAGTCGACCGGCTGATCGTCATGGACAATGGCCGGATCGTCGCCGACGGCCCGCGTGACGAGATCCTTGCCCAGCGAGCCGTAGCATGACCGCCGCAACCGCCCGCCGATATGGCACGGTGGCCAGCGACGACAATCGTCGGACGATCCTGTGGCTCGCCGCAATGGCGGCGGTGGTGACGCTGCTCACCTCACGAACAATGTGGGAGCAGTTGATCTTGCTTGTCGGCAGCAACAGCCCGGATACCGCCTACAGCAGCCCCGACACGCCGGTCATCACCGACCCGGAAATGGCGCGGCTGATCAAGCTGACCGAAGAGCCCGGCCCCACCCTGCTCTACCCGGCCGAAACGGCGATGACGCGCAACCAGGCGATCCCCTTTGCTACCGGCCCCGTCGCCTCGGCCAAGCCATTTCATCCCGCCACCGCCGATCAAAGGGCGGTCATGACTGCGCTGCGCTGCCTGACTCAGGCGGTCTATTTCGAAGCCGCCTATGAACCGATCGCCGGTCGGCGCGCGGTTGCCCAGGTGGTCATCAACCGCGCCCTGCATCCCGCCTTCCCGAAGTCGATCTGCGGCGTCGTCTATCAGGGCGTGAACCGGCCGGTCTGCCAATTCAGCTTCACCTGCGACGGATCGCTCAATCGGCGCCCCAATCCCGCCAAGTGGCAGGAGGCGGAGAATGTCGCGCGCGCCGCGCTCGGCGGCTATGTCGAAACCTCGGTCGGGCACGCGACCCATTATCACGCCAATTATGTGTCGCCCTATTGGGCGCCCAAATTGGTCAAAATTACGCAGCTGGGCGCCCACATCTTTTATCGCTGGCCGGGCAAATGGGGAACGCCGGGGGCTTTTTCCGGTCGTTATAGCGGGCTGGAAGCAATCCCGGCGATCCTGCCGCGCAGCGCCATCGTGCGCTCGCGCGACGGTGCCGACGGACAAGGTCTGATCCAGGCATCGGCCGGCGGCACCCTCGATGCGGTACAGGAGCGCCGCGCCGACAACGATGCCGGCGGCCGTCTCGATCCATCGCTCGGCTGGGAACTGGCAATCCCCGAACCCGAAGAAACCAGCCGCGCCTCGCGCATGATGGCACGGCAACAGGGCGGCGAATTTGACGTCGCCACAAAGGAGAGTGGTTCATGATCAGATCGCGGCCCTATGTCGGCACGCGCCGGATCATCCTGGCATCGGGGGTCGGGCTGTTCGTCTTCGTCAGTTGGGCCAGCTTTGCCCAGGTCGATGAAGTCACCCGCGGCCAAGGGCGTGTCATTCCGTCGAGCAAGGCGCAGATCATTCAGTCGTCCGAACCCGCGACCATATTGAACATTGTGGTGCGGTCGGGGCAGCCGGTCCGCAAGGGGCAGTTGCTGGTGCGCCTCGACGACACCGAATCCTCGTCGCAGCTCGGCCAGATTGCGGCGGAGAACCGCTCGCTGGCCGCCCGCGCCGCGCGGCTGGGCCGCGAAGGCAATGGCGCGGCGGGCGGCGATTGTACGCCCAACGCAAGCGGCATTCGGCCTGCCGAGTGCAGCCAGGAAGCCGACCTGCAATCGGTCCGCGCCGCGACCCAGCGCAGCCGCCGGATGGCGCTCAACGCCGCGGTCGAGCAACGCCGCAGGGATTATGCCGAAGCGCAGGCGACGATCGCCTCGCTGCGATCGAGCCTTGGGCTGGCGCAAAGCCAGGTCGACCTGCTGGCGCCGCTCGCCGCCAAGTCGATCGTCCCGCAAACCGAATTGCTCAACGCCCAGCGCGAGGCGACCGAAGTGCGCGGCAAGCTGGCCGCGGCCGAGCAGGCCGCTTCGCGTGCCGCCGCCGCGATCAGCGAAGCGCAGGCGCAGGCGGCATCGGCCGGTCTGGAGTTCCGGCAGGAGGCGCTCGACGAGCGCAACCAGATCGTCGCCAAGATGGCGGTCAATTCGGAATCGCTGCGCGGTGCCACCGGGCGCCAGCAGCGCAGCGAGATCCGCTCACCGGCAAACGGCATTGTCAACGATGTGCAGGTCACGACGGTGGGCGGTTTCGTGCAGGCCGGGCAGAAGATCATGCAGGTGGTGCCGGTCGGCGACAAATTGTTGATCGAGGCGCGCGTCGCGCCGCGGGACATTGCGTTTATCAAGGTCAACGACCGCGCCAATGTCAAAGTCACGGCTTATGATTTTGCGGTCTATGGCGGCCTGTCGGGGCGCGTCGTCCAGATTTCGCCCGACAGCCTGTATGACGAGGCGACCAAGGAAGCCTATTTCACCGTCGTGGTCGAAACCGACGTCGCCTATCTGAAAAGCGGGAAGCGCCAGTTGCCGATCACCCCCGGGATGATCTGTGACGTCGAGGTGCTGACCGGCAAGAAAAGCGTGTTGAGCTATTTGTTCAAGCCGTTCCTGCGCGCCCGGTCGGAAGCGTTTACCGAGCGCTGAGAACGGCAGCCGCGGCGGCGGCGACGTCGATGTCGATCGACGTCAGGCCGCCCGGCCCGAATAGGGCGGCGGCCTAACCACGGCGCGGACGGGTCTTACCTCGCGGAGGGTCAGTTGCACCGGCTCCCCCAGGCCATTCTTGACCCCCCAGGTTGCCGCCTGCGTGCGGTTTTCGACGCCCAGCTTGCGCAGGATCGCCTTCACATGCACTTTGACGGTGGCTTCGCAGATGCCGAACTGCCGCGCGATCACCTTGTTCGCCATCCCGGCCATGATGCTCTCGAGGATTTCGATCTCGCGGTCGGACAAGCCCACCGACGCGGCGCTGCTTTTCCAGTCCCCGCCCAGCGCGGCCGGAACCCAGCTGGTGAGATTGTTGACGAGCTGCGATGGAAAGACTTTCTCGCCCAGCGCCGCCAATTTGATCGATTCGACCAGCGGAGCGCACAGGATTTCTTTGACGATGACGGCATCGACGCCGATCTGAAACGCCTCGACCACGTCTTCAAAGACATAATGATCGAACAGCAAGGCCAGTTTTGCATGGACCTTTTTCGCGGCCAGCCGGCGACATGCGTCGAGTCCAAAGCCGGTGTCCCCACCATCGACGACGATGACATGGCCATCGACGTCATCGGCTATCGCCCCCTGAGGGTCAAACAGCGCCGAGGCATCGGCAACCGATGCTTCGATCTGAAAGCTCTCGCCGGAAAGGATGTTTCGCAACCCTTCCCTCGCGATTTCATATTTCGCCAAGAGCGAAATCTTGATCAACTGCGACATTTCCGCCTCCCCTGAATTCTCAGTCAAGGCGACCCAACTTGTCTGGACTTCGGTCTAAACCCCAAATACCCTTTGTTTTCCATCGCGGCGGACCCCTCCCCACGTTGAATAAATTAACCTTTTAGTTTCGTTATCCAATAACTACCTATAAGGTTATACAACTTAATGACAGATTCTACGAGGATTTTGATACATACCCACTAAGGGGTATCGGCGATTCCCGCCCTACGCACCGCCGCTCGACTGTCGCGCGCCGCAAACCCGATTTAATTGCATCTAATGCAGCATGTTATTTTTCGGCGCCGCGGCGACCGCGTCCCTAGCCTTTCGGGTAGGCGCGCGCGCGCGGGCCGCCCCGAATTGGGCCGCATTCACTAATAATATTGGTTAATGCCCCGCGGCCGACCGATAAGGGGTCTGTTTTGCGCGCGTCAGTTTGCGCGAGTCGCGGCAAGCGCGATGCTGCCAATTTGGCGATATTCGCGATTGCCCTAAAACAGTTCGAGAAATGCAGCAAAACGATGCCGCGCGACCGCGACAATGTTTGCCGGTCAGACCCTATCTGGTCCCACGCGACGACAAGCGCCCGAACATCCTGGGCAGTGCGTTGACGATCGATAGATGCGCCGAGGCGAGCTTGGTCCCTGCCCGGCCGGCGACCGCGGTTTTGAAGGACCGCCGTTCGGTCGCGGCGGGCGCGGCGCTGGCGAACACCACCGACGATGCCTTCGCTGTCGCCGCAGCCGCCATCACCACCGGCGCCGGGTTATCGCGATAGCCGTGGACCCAACGCCGACTGCCGCTGAACGACAGGATCGGGCGCACGGCATTGGCCTGGCGCCCGTCGTAGATACGGTCGGTCATATTATCGAGCACGACCCACCCGGCGTTCGACCGCACCAACAGGAACGCATGGTCGGCGTTGATCGCCAGGTCGCGCAGCAGGACGAGCTTCATGCGATCGTCGTCGATGCCCGCCGCGCGGAGCATGTGCATTTTCAAGATGGCGAAATCTTCGCAATCGCCGCTGCCGCGCGCCATCGTCTCGTCGGCGGTCGCCCAAAAGTCGCGCTGCCGGTAATTGCGGTTGTCGTCGATATAGGCGATCTGGCGATTGACCCACAGGTTGACCCGCTCGAGCGTCGCGGCTTCGCCCAGGCCGTGGGTCACCGCGGCGCGATCGAGCTGCGCCTGCATCAGTCGCGCCGCCGGGGCGCGGCGAACGCGCGCCCAGCGATCGTCGAAGCGGGTCGTTTCAACCGGGATGGCCAACGTCCCCAGCTCGCTGTCGTCATCCAGCGCGGGGGCCGCGACCGCGGCGACCGGCGCGGTACAATCGCGGCGCGGCGGCAAAGCGGCCTGTGCCAGCGACAGGACCAGCAGGCGCGCGGGCTTGACAAAGCCGTCAGCCCCCGCCCTGACCGCGCGAACGGCGCCGGGTTCGCCGCGCGCCGGGACGATCCGGGCGATCGGCGCCGGCTGTTCCTGGCTCATCCGCATCCGATCGAGCGCGCTTGGCATGTCCGGGGCGACGGCAAGCGGCGCAGCGGAAGACGGCGCCGACGAGGCCAGCATTGCGGTCGCGCGGCAGGTGTCACCGACCGTAAAATGCTTGGCATTGGCGACCTTCGCGACCGGTGTCTCGATCGCCGCAGAGGCCGTCGCAGGCAGCAGGACGGCGATGGCGGCCATGGCAAGCGCGGCAACGCCGATGAAGGCAGGAGGAGACGGGCGCGCGTTCATAGCGCGAGCCATGACGGAGCGAGGTGAGAATATGCTTCAGCGACATGGTTAACGCCGCGTTGACTGTCGGAATGCGCCGATGCCGCCGTACCCCGCTGACGGAGCATTTACGACGCAGCGCTGAGTCGGTTAGTCGGCCATCGCCACGACCAGCTTGTCGGGAAAGGTCAGCGTGAAGGCGCCGCCGCCATCGGGGTGATTGGCGGCCGCAATGCCGATGCCCAGCGCGTCGGCAAAGCCCTTGGCAATCGCGAGCCCCAGCCCGCTGCCGCCATGCCGATCGGTGCCGGCGCCCTGGGCAAAAGTATCGAAAATCGCGGTTTCGGTGCCCGGTTCCAGCCCGGCGCCGCGATCGCGGACGGTCAGCAGCAGCGCATCGGGGGTACGGCGCCCGATGATCGAGATCGGCCCGGCATTGCCGCCGTGCTGGACCGCATTGGCGACGAGGTTGAGCAGAATATGATGGAGCAGCCGCTCGTCGGTTTTGACGAACGGCAGGCTGGGCGGCACCTGAAAATCGATATGATGCCCGCGCAGCATGTCTTTGAGGTCGTGGACAACCCCGGCGACCGCGTCGGTCAGATCGACCGACGCCAGGCTGAGATGGATACCGCCCGCGTCGATCCGCACCAGTTCGATCAGATTGTCAAGAAAGCGGCGCAGCCGCGACAATTCGGCGCGCGCGGTCGGCAGCGAGCGGCCGCCCGGATGTTCGGCGCCGATCGCCTCGATCGCCGCGGTCACCCCGGTCAGCGGGGTGCGCAAATCGTGGCCAATCGATGACAGCAGCGCGGCGCGCAGCCGGTCGCGTTCTTCGAGCACCGACAGGCTGCGCATCTCGTCCTCAAGATACAGGCGCTCGTGCGCGAGCGCCGCCTGTCCGATCAGGGTCGAAAGCAAGGTCGCCTTGTCGGCGGCGACCGGCGCGCTGTCATCGTCGCGCGCGATGCCAAGCACCGCGAGGACGCCGAGGCTGGTCTTGAGCGGGTGGAATTGCCAGTCGGAAGCGAGCAAGGTGCCGGTGCCGCGCCCGGCGGGTTCGCCGCTGCTCCACGCCCATTCGGCCGCCGCCTGATCGATCGGCGAGATCACCGCCTCGCGCGGGCGGGCAACGATCGGGCTGAGCACATTGTCCGCCTCGGCAAGCATGACACAGCGCACGCCAAGCAGGCGCGACACCTCGTCGCAGGTTGCGGCCGCGGTCGCTTCGCGGTCCGACGCGCGCGCCAGCATCTGTCCGAACGCCGCCAGCGAGGCATTTTCCTCGGCGCTGCGCACCCCGATGCGCGCCCGCGTCCGCAGCCGTCCGGCGAGGTTGCTGGTGACCGCCGCCACCCCGGTCAGCACCAGCATCGTCAACACGCTTTGCGGGTCGGCGATGGTGAAGGTGTGGATCGGGTCGAGGAAAAAAAAGTTGAACGCCAGCGCCGCGGCGATGCTGGCGAACAGCCCGGGACGCAGGCCGTAGAGCGTCGCGGTGACGATGACCGGGACCAGATAGAGCAGGTCGATCGCACCGCGCCCGATCAGCGGCTGGGCAAATTTCGCGAGCAGCGTCGTCGCGGCGATCAGCAGCAGCGACGCCGCATAGGCGTGGGGCCGCCCCCAACCCCTCACCCACCCGCGCCACCAGCTTTCGGTGGTCGCGGTCTGCGGCGACGGAATGACGTGCACCGCCAGATCCTGCGTGCCGCGAATGAGGCTTTCGACCACCGATCCGTGGCGCAATTCGAACCACCAGCTGCGCTGCGAGCGGCCGATGATCAGCTGCGTCGCCCGCTGTGCGTCGATCTGGCCGCGCAGCCCGGCGATGACATTTTCCGCCGGGATAGTCGCGATCGTCGCGCCCAGCGTTGCGGCGAGCGACAGTGCGGCGGCAATCCGGCGCTTGGTGTCCTCGTCGAAATTCTCGCTGCGCGGGGTTTCGATATGCACCGCCGTCCACGGCGCGTTCAGCCCGTCGGCCAGACGTTTTGCGGTCCGCACCAGCGCGTCGACCCCCGGCTGTTCGCTGATCGCCACCAGGATGCGCTCGCCCGCCGCATAGGTGCCCGCGACGCCGCTGGCATCAAGATCGTGCAGCATCTGGCGATCGACGCTGAGCGCCGCGCGGCGCAGCGCCATTTCGCGCAGCGCCGACAGGTTCGGTTTGGAAAAGAAATGGCCGAGTGCGCGTGACGCTTCCTGCGGTACATAGACTTTGCCGTCTTTCAACCGGTCGATCAGTTCGTCGGGCGGCAGGTCGACGAGCTTGATCTCGGCGCCCTCGAACACGCTGTCGGGCACGGTCTCGCGCACCCGGACGCGGGTAAAGCTGGCGACAACGTCGTTGAGGCTTTCGACATGCTGGATGTTGAGCGTCGTATAGACGTCGATCCCGGCATCGAGCAGTTCGGCGACATCCTGCCAGCGCTTGAGGTGGCGGCTGCCCTCGACATTGGTGTGGGCATATTCATCGACCAGCGCCAGCGCCGGCGCGCGGCGCAGCACGGCGTCGAGGTCCATTTCGGTGAGTGTCCGGCCGCGATATTCCTGTTCGCGGCGCGCAACGACTTCCTGCCCGGCAAGCAACGCTTCGGTTTCGGCGCGGCCGTGGGTTTCGACCACCGCCACGACGACATCGACCCCGTCGCGTTTCAGCGCCGCGCCTTCCATCAGCATCGCATAGGTCTTGCCGACCCCGGGCGCGGCGCCGAGGAAAATCTTGAGCTCGCCGCGATCCTCGCGCCGCGCCTGGCGCAGCAACGCGTCGGGCGAAGGTCGTTTTTCCGGGGCAGCAGGCGTCGGCATGAACGGGGCTTAGCTGAAGGCGGACGCCAGCGCCAAGCCGCGACGCCGGGACTTTATGGAAACCTTATGCCGATCGGCGGATTCGCCCGCGAAACTTTACGGCGAAGGGCCGTAGCGGCGCCCACATCCTGTCGGATTCCCCGCCGCACCCGCTGGGGGCCGACTTGGCCGGAGACTGAAACCATGTCCGATATTTTGTGGCTCGGCCTGATCGCGCTGCTGTTTGCGGCGACGCTCGGTTACGCGCGTCTTTGTGACGGAGCGTAAACCGTGAGCACCTCGCTGATCCTCGCCGGCGTTACCGCCGCCGCCCTCCTCGTCTATCTGCTCGCCGTCTTGCTGCGGCCCGAGCGTTTCTGATCGGAATCTGACATGACCGTCGCTGGCTGGGGCTTGATCCTCCTCTTCGTCGCCATCACCCTCGCGCTCGCCAAGCCGATGGGGATGTGGCTGTTTGCTCTCTACGAAGGGCGCGCCACCCCGCTGCACCGGGTCTTCGGCCCGGTCGAGCGCGGTTTTTATCGCCTCGCGGGGATCGACCCCAATGAGGAGCAGGGCTGGCGGCGTTACGCGCTGCACATGCTGTTGTTCAACGTCGTGCTGCTGTTATTCACTTACGCGATCCTGCGGCTGCAGGGCGTGCTGCCGGGCAATCCGCAGGGGTTCGGCGCGGTCGGCGCCGATGGCGCGTTCAGCGCCGCAGTCAGCTTTACGACCAACACCAACTGGCAGTGGTTCGCGGGCGAGACGACGATGTCGAGCCTGTCGCAGATGCTCGGGCTGACGATCCACAATTTCCTGTCGGCGGCGACCGGTATCGCGATCGCTTTTGCGCTGTTCCGCGGTTTCGCGCGGCGCGAGACGAAGACGATCGGCAATTTCTGGGCCGATATGACGCGCGTCACCCTCTATCTGCTGCTGCCGATCTGCATCGCCTATGCGATCTTCCTGATCGCGAGCGGCGTGCCGCAGACGCTAGCGGGTTCGATCGACGCGACCACGCTGGAGGGCGTCAAGCAAACGATCGCGCTCGGCCCGGTCGCGAGCCAGGAAGCGATCAAGATGCTCGGCACCAATGGTGGCGGCTTCTTTAACGCCAACAGCGCGCATCCGTTCGAAAACCCCACCGCGCTGACCAATCTGGTCCAGATGCTGTCGATCTTTGCGATCGGCGTCGGGCTGACCTGGTGCTTCGGCAAGGCGGTCGGCGACACGCGCCAGGGCTGGGCAATCCTCGCCGCGATGGGCGTGCTGTTCGTCGCCGGGGTCACCGTCACCTATTGGCAGGAAGCCGCGGGCAATCCGATGCTGCACCAGCTGGGCGTCGCAGGCGGGAATATGGAGGGCAAGGAGGTGCGCTTCGGCATCGCCGCCTCCGCGCTGTTCGCGGTCGTCACCACTGCCGCGTCGTGCGGCGCTGTCAATGCGATGCACGACAGCTTTACCGCGCTCGGCGGCATGATCCCGCTGTTCAACATGCAGCTGGGCGAAATCGTCGTCGGCGGGGTCGGCCCGGGCATCTATGGCTTCCTGCTGTTTGCTATCCTTGCGGTGTTCGTCGCCGGGTTGATGGTCGGGCGCACCCCCGAATATGTCGGCAAGAAAATCGAGGCGCGCGAGGTCAAGCTCGCGGTGCTCGCGATTGCGATCCTGCCGCTCGTCATCCTGGGCTTCACCGCGATCGCCAGTGTGGTTCCCGCGGGCCTCGCCGGTCCGCTCAACAAGGGACCGCACGGCTTTTCGGAGATCCTCTATGCCTTCACGTCGAGCGCCGGGAACAATGGGTCGGCCTTTGCCGGGCTGACCGCGGGGACGCCGTTCTACAACGGGATGCTGGGCGTCGCGATGTGGCTCGGGCGTTTCTTCGTGATTATCCCCGCGCTCGCTATCGCCGGCAGCCTTGCCGCCAAACGGCATGTCCCCGCCACCAGCGGTTCCTTCCCCACCACGGGCGGGTTGTGGGTCGGCCTGCTTGTCGGGGTCATCCTGATCCTTGGCGGCCTCACCTTCCTGCCCAGCCTCGCGCTTGGCCCGATCGCCGATCACCTCGCGGTGACCGGCGGCCAGCTCTTCTGACGGATGGAGAGCCTGATGAGGATAGGTTGGTGCAACGTGACGGAGCCGATTTTGGCCCAGTGCAAGGAGCGAGGAGGGCGCGATGCGGGACATCGTAACCGACGAGCGACGGGGCAATGGGCCAAAATCAGCCCGCCCCTGCGGGGTTGCCCTGGGACGCCCGCCGGACTTCGTCGCGTCGCTGACAGGGGCGACCAACCCCTGCGTCACGCCGCTCCTCGCCGCCGAACGTCCCAGGGCAATCACGTGGCATCAACCTATCCTCATCAGGCTCTAAAACCATGAACGCTCCCACTTCGATGTTCAGCGCCGCCCTTGTCATTCCCGCGATGCGCGATGCGGTGCGCAAGCTCGACCCGCGGCAGTTGGTCCGCAACCCGGTGATGTTTGTCACCGCAGTCGTCGCGATGCTGCTGACCGTTTTGCTCGTCATCGGCGAACCCGGTCTACCGATCGGTTTCGAAATCCAGCTGGTCGTCTGGCTATGGCTCACCGTGCTGTTCGGCACCTTTGCCGAAGCCCTCGCCGAAGGGCGCGGGCGGGCGCAAGCCGCGTCGCTGCGTGCCACCAAGGCGGAACTGCGCGCCAAGCTGATGCTCGGGGTCGGCGATACCTATGAGATCGTCGCCGCGAGCCAGCTTGAAAAGGGCGAGATCGTGCTGGTCGAGACCGGCGATCTGATCCCTGCCGATGGCGAGGTGATCGAGGGCGTCGCATCGGTCAACGAAGCCGCGATCACCGGCGAAAGCGCCCCGGTGATCCGCGAGGCGGGCGGCGATCGAAGCGCGGTGACCGCGGGTACGCGCGTCATATCCGACCGCATCAAGGTGCAGGTCACCGCCGAACCCGGCCAGGGCTTTCTCGACCGGATGATTGCGCTGGTCGAAGGCGCCGAACGCCGCAAGACGCCGAACGAAATCGCGCTGACCATATTGCTCGTCGGGCTGACGATCATCTTCCTGATCGCGGTATCGACCATCCCGGGCTTTGCCTCCTACGCCGGGGGATCGGTGCCGGTAGTGCTGCTCGCCGCGCTGCTGATCACCCTGATCCCCACCACCATCGCCGCCTTGCTGTCGGCGATCGGAATCGCGGGCATGGACCGGCTGGTGCGCTTCAATGTGCTCGCCAAATCGGGACGCGCGGTCGAAGCGGCAGGCGACGTCGATGTGCTGCTGCTCGACAAGACCGGCACGATCACGATCGGCGACCGTCAGGCGAGCGAATTCCGCCCGCTCACCGGGATCGAGATCGACCGGCTGGCCGAGGCGGCGTTGCTGTCGAGCCTTGCCGACGAAACCCCCGAAGGCCGCTCGGTCGTCGCGCTGGCGCGCGAACGCTATGCGATCCGCGTCGAGACGTTGCCTGCGGGGTCGGAGGTCATCCCGTTCACCGCGCAAACCCGCCTGTCGGGGGTCGTCGTCGCCGGGGTGACAATCCAGAAGGGCGCGGTCGATTCGGTGCTGCAAGCGCACCCGCAAGGCGAAAACGCCGCTGTGGTCGAACTGCGCAAGATCACCGAAGAAATCGCCCGCTCGGGGGGCACGCCGCTTGCGGTGGTGAAAAACGGACGATTGCTCGGCGCCATCCACCTCAAGGACGTCGTCAAGGCGGGGGTGCGCGAACGCTTTGGCGAGCTGCGCAAGATGAGCATCCGCACCGTCATGATCACCGGCGACAACCCGCTGACCGCCGCGGCGATCGCCGCCGAGGCCGGGGTCGATGATTTCCTGGCGCAGGCGACCCCCGAGGACAAGCTGGCGCTCATCCGCCGCGAACAGTCCGAGGGCCGCCTCGTCGCGATGTGCGGCGACGGCACCAACGACGCCCCCGCCCTGGCGCAGGCCGACGTCGGCGTCGCAATGAACACGGGGACGCAGGCGGCGCGCGAGGCGGGAAATATGGTCGATCTCGACAGCGATCCGACCAAGCTGATCGAGATCGTCGGCCTCGGCAAACAATTGCTGATGACACGCGGCGCGCTGACGACCTTTTCGGTCGCCAACGATGTTGCCAAATATTTCGCGATCATCCCGGCGATCTTTGTCGTCCTCTATCCGCAGCTCGGGGTGCTCAACGTGATGGGGCTGGCGACGCCCGAAAGCGCCGTGCTGTCGGCGATCATCTTCAACGCGCTGATCATCCCCTGCCTCGTCCCGCTCGCCTTGAAGGGCGTGCGCTATCGGCCGATGCCGGCGGGCCAGTTGCTCGGGCGTAACCTGTCGGTGTTCGGTCTCGGCGGCCTCGTCGCGCCCTTCGTCGGCATCAAGCTGATCGACCTCGCCGTGTCCGGCCTCCACCTCGCTTAAGGACCAATCGATGTTCAACGACCTCAAATCCGCTGTCCGCCCCGCGCTGGTGCTGACCCTGCTCTTTGCCGCGCTACTCGGCATCGCCTATCCGCTCGCGCTGACCGGGATCGGCCAGACGATATTCCCGCGCCAAGCAAACGGCAGCCTGATCCGCGATGGAGACACCGTCGTCGGGTCCGAACTGATCGGCCAGAAATTCACCGGGCCGACCTATTTCCACGGTCGCCCCTCCGCCGCTGGCGCCGACGGTTATGATGCCGCCGCCTCGGCGGGTTCGAACCTCGGCCCCGCCGCGCAGGCGCTCACCGACCGCGTCAAGGCCGACGTTGCTACCCTTTCCGAAACGACACCGGTCTCCAATGTCCCGCCTGACCTGGTGACGACCTCTGCCTCGGGGCTTGACCCCCATATCAGCCCCGAGGCGGCTTTTTCGCAGGTGAACCGCGTTGCCGCGGCGCGAAGCCTCCCCGCCGCGCGGGTGCGCGCGCTGATCGCGGCAGCGGTCGAGCAACCGGCGCTTGGTTTCCTTGGTGAACCGCGGGTCAACGTGCTGCTGCTCAATCGCGCCCTCGACCGCGCCCGCCCGCAAAGCTAAAGCGGTGCGATGCCGGGCCCCGCGAAAATCCTGATCGTCGAGGACGACGCGCATATCCGGCGGCTGCTGCGCGCGACGATGCAGCGCGCCGGGCATGAGGTGGCCGAGGCAGCCGATGCGCGCGCGGCGCTGGCGCTGCTCGACATCGAAAAGCCCGATGTCGTGCTGCTCGACCTGGGCCTGCCCGACCGCGACGGGCTCGAGCTGATCGGCCCGGTTCGCCAGCGGTCGGCGGCGACGATCATCGTGGTGTCGGCGCGCGACGACAGCGCCGAAAAAGTCGCGGCGCTCGATCTGGGCGCCGACGATTATCTGACCAAGCCGTTCGACACCGACGAACTGCTGGCGCGGATCCGGGCGACGCTGCGCCATCAGCGGGCCAGTGCGGCGGGCGAAGCGGTTTCGGTGATCGAGATCGGCGATCTGCGGATCGATCTGGACCACCGCCGCGTCGAGCGCGGCGGCAGCGAAGTGCACCTGACGCCCAAAGAATATGGCGTGCTCGCCGAACTCGCGCAGCGCCCCGATCGCGTGCTCAGCCACGCGCAACTGCTAAAGGCGGTGTGGGGGCCGGCGCATGCCGAGCGCGTCGAATATCTGCGGATCGCGGTGCGCGGCCTGCGCCAGAAGCTCGAGGCCGATCCGGCGCGCCCGCGGCTGATCGTCAACGAACTCGCGGTCGGTTATCGGTTGTCGCTACGCAGCGCCAAGCCCGACTGATCAGCGCGGCTGCTGCGCCGCCAGGATGCGCAGGATGTTGCCGCTCCACATTTTTTCGATATCGCTGTCCGAATAGCCCGCCGCTTTCAGCCGCTCGGTCACCTTGGGCAGCGCCGAAATATCCTCGATCCCGGTCAGGCCGCCGCCGCCGTCCCAGTCGGCGCCGAAGCAGATATGGTCCACCCCGCCGACCTCGATCGCGCGCAGCACCATCGCCATATATTGCTCGAAATCGGCCGCCCATAGCGGCTCGACCTTGTCGAGCGCGCGCCATTTGCGGTTGAGCTCGGCCTGTTCGGCCGGTGCCAGCGTGCCGATGCGCTCATATTGTCCGAACAATGCGCCGCGCGCCGGGGTCATGTTCATATCCGACATAAAGATCGTCGAAATGCACATCGCGCCGCCTTTCGCCGCGAGCGCCTTGAGCCCCGCTTCGTCCAGATTGCGCGGATGATCGTTCGCCGAGCGCAGGCTGGAGTGCGACAGGATGATCGGATAGGCGGACAGCGCCAGCAGCTGATCAAAGGCCGCATCCGAGGCATGGCTGGCGTCGATGACGATGCCGAGCCGGTTCATTTCGGCCACCCATTGCTTGCCCAGCGGGCTGAGCCCTTTCCAGCGCGCCTCGCCGGTCGCGCTGTCGGCGAACTGGTTGGTCCTGGAATGGACCGGCCCCGCCATGCGGACGCCCTTTTGGTGGAACTCGGCGAGCAGCGCGACGTCGTCGCCGAGCGGATAGCTGTTCTCCATGGACTTGAAGGCGATGAGCTTGCCCGCGTTGTTCAGCGTCCGCGCGTCGGCGGCGGTGCGCGCGGCACCGATCGCGTCGCTATGCTTGGTGATCGTCGCATCGATCAGGTCGGACCGCGCGCGCGCAAAGGCCAGCGCGTCGGCATAGCCCTTTGCATCGAGCGCCCCCTGTTCGGTGTAGATGACAAAAAAGCCGCCATCGAGATTACCGTCCTGCATCCGCGGAATGTCGAGCTGGACCATGTCGTCGGTCGGGCCATGGCGGTCGGCAAAGCTCCACCCCTGCCGCTCGAAATGCAGCGGGGTGTCGAGGTGGGTGTCGAGCACCAGCATCCGGCTGTGCAGCGGTGCCTCGGGCGCTTTCACCGCTTCCTCGCCGGTCGAGCAGGCAGAGAGCGCGGTTGCGGCCAGCAGGATCGCGAAAGGCTTCACTTCTTGTCCTCCACCGGTTTCAGGTCGAGATCATGATAATCCCAGCTGAAATCGGCAATCTTGCTCACCGCCTTCATCGTCACCCCGGTCACCTTGCCCTCGGCATCGAGCGCGAAGGTGACATAAGCGGGTTCGATCGCCGGGTCGTCGAAATCGGTGACGAAGCTGTCATATTGCCAATGCTTCAGCCGCCCCGCCATCCGCGGGGTCGAGGTAAAGTCGATCGTCAGCCCGTTCGTCGCCGACCCGATCACCACATCGCCATACCAAGGATCGCGATACCGCCCGGCATAGTCCGGCAGCGCGAGCGACGGCCCCGATTTGACCGGCGAGGCCTGCGTCTGCTTCAGATATTCCACCCCGCCCGCGAGCCGCGATTGATACCAGCTCTCCCATTTGTCGATCCAGCCATAGTCGGGTTGATCGAGATAATGGTCCAGCAGGTCGAAATAGAGACCGAGGAGCATCCCGCTGTCTTCGCTGTTCATCATGATCGCAAAGCCGACATTTTTGTCGGGGATCATCACAACGCGGGTGATCGATCCGAACACCCCGCCGCTGTGCTGGACAATGCGGTGGCCGCGATAATCCTGCACCTGCCAGCCGAGCGCATAGGCTTGCTGGTTCGGCTGCGCAGGTTTCAGGCTGTCGGGCAGCGAGGTGATCGGCATCGGGGTGACCGGCGCCCACATTTCCTTGGCCTGTGCTTCGCTGAACAGCCGCTTGCCGTTCGGCAGCGCGCCATATGCCAGCTGGATCTTGAGCCACGCCGCCATGTCGTCGGCGCTCAGCGCAAGCCCACCCGCTGGCGCACCATTGCGGCCAAGTTCGTCACGTTCATCCAGCGCCTGCTGCGGACCAAGACCGCGCAGCGCGCCCGACAGCCGCGCGTGCGGCCATGAGCGGTTCGCGATGCGAAAGCGGTCCTCGCTGTCAGTGGTCCCGTCTGTCATGCCGCCGGGCCGCAGCAGGCGGTCGCGCATGAACACCTCCCACGCCTTGCCGGTGACCTCCTCGATCAACTGGCCCGCGACCGCATAGAGGATATTGTCATAGGCATAGGCCGAGCGGAAACTGGTCTGCGGCTTGAGGTAGGCGACGCGCTCGACCGTTTGCTTGCGGGTGAGATTGGTGCGCGGCACGAACATCAAATCGCCCTGCCCCAATCCCAGCCCGCTGCGATGCACGAGCAGGTCGCGGATCGTGATCTCGCGCGTCACCCACGCGTCGTGCATGCGGAACCACGGCATATGCTTGATGACCGGATCGTCCCACGCGATCTTGCCTTCGTCGACCAGGATCGCGAGCGCCGCGGCGGTCATCGCCTTTCCGGTCGATCCGGTCTGGAAAAGCGTTTTTTCATCGACCGGCGCGCGTTCGCCGAGCTTCCGGACACCCCAGCCGCGCGACAGCGTGGTCTGGCCATCCTCGACGATCGCGATCGACACGCCGGGCGCACCGATCTTCTGGCGCAAGGTTTCGACCGTTTCCACGATGTCCTTGGGCGGTTCGGCCCAAGCGGGCGCCGCGACCGACAGCATCAGCGACAGGGCAAGCAGGCGGGCGGCTGTCATGGGACGGTCTCCATTGGAACGGCGGATGGGCGTAGCAAACGCCAGACGCCGATGGTCAGCAACGGCGCGACAAAGACGATCAGGAACAGCCAGGCGAGGAAGCGATACCCGCTGGCGATCAGATCGACGAGGCCGATGCGCGCCGCGACGAACATGCAGCCGATTAGAATGACGCTGCCGATCGCAGCGCGCGCGCCAGTGCCCAGCGGCGGACGACCGCGCGCTTCGACGACCCCCGATACCCGCTCGTTGATCGCATGGATCGCGCCGACCCCGCTTTCGAGCAGCGCGGCAAAGATCATCAGCTGGAACAGGATGTGGAAGCCAGGCACCGCCATCTGGCGGAGCAGGAAATCCGAGGGTAGCGTCTCGGCGCCGATCGCGGGATAGAAGGCCATCATCGCGACGAAAAACAGGATCGCCGGGAGCATCGTCAGCGGACCGGCGATGATTCCCGCGACCACTGCGTCGCGCTGGCTGGTCAGGTGGCGCAGCACCGGCAGGATGATCACCGCGCCGACGATATTATAGCTGGCATAGGTCAGCCCGCCCGCGACCCAATTGCCCGACGGCGGCGGCGCATTGGCAAACCCCTCGGCAATCAGCCCGCCGAAACTGGTCAGGGCGAAGATCAGGAACAGCGCATAAACTGCATAGATCAGCATCGAGGCATATTTGAAGAGCGTCTCGACGGTATCAGTGCCGAAGGCCGTGAAGGCGATGATGCCAATCGCGAGCAATATGGAACCGGCAAGTTCGGGCCAGCCAAAGGTCGCGGCGCCGATCGCGCCCGCTGCGGCGCCGAATACCGCCAGGATCAGGATGACGAAAATCAGATAGGCCAGTTCAAACGCAACCCAGCCCGGCCCAAGCAGCCCCTGAAAAAAGGCACGATAGTCATAGGCGCCCATCTTGCGCGCCAGCGCGAAGGTGACCGCCGCGACGACGCTCCAGATCAAGGTCGCGAGCAGCATTGCCGATAGCCCGCCCCATGGCCCCGACGGCACGAAATATTCGGCGAGTTCGCGGCCAGTGGCGTAGCCGCCGCCGATGATCACCGCTTTCAGCGCAAGTCCGGGCAGCAGGAAGCGCTGAAACCAGCTCGACCCGCCGCCCGTATCGCCGATACTCACGCGAGACTGTTTTCGACGAGAACCTCGAACGCCGCGCCGCCACGGATCGGGTCGGCGACCGGCAATCCCAGCCGCTCGCGCTCAGCCGCCATCAGCGTTTCGGCGGCCGCGGCGTCATAACTCGACGTATTGAGGCTGACCCCGCTGCAGCGGATCGCCGGATTGGTTCGGCTGCCGAGCCGGATCGTCAGGTCGATGACCTCCTCGATCGAGGGCAGCGCGAAACTTTCCATCCCCAGGATCACCTTGCGCGTCGGATCGTGACACACGACGAACACATCGGGCTGGCTGCCGTGGAGCAGGCCAAGCGACACCGCGGCATAGGCCGGGTTGAAAATCGACCCCTGCCCTTCGATCAGATCCCAATGGTTATCGGGTGCATCGGGGCTGAGGATTTCCGCCGCCCCCGCCTCGAAATCCGAAACCACCGCGTCCATGGGCATCCCGCCGCCGGCGATCATGATGCCCGTCTGGCCGGTGGCGCGAAAATCCGCATCCACGCCGCGTTCGACAAAGGCGCGGTGCAGCGCCAGCGCGGTATATTTCTTGCCGAGCGCGCAGTCGGTGCCGACGGTCAGCAGCCGCTTGCCGCTGCGCTTGCGGCCGTTGCCGATCGGGATCGACGGCGGTGGGGTGCGCACGTCGATCAGCCGCTGGCCGGTGCGCTTCGCCGCTTCGGCCAGCGCGGGCAGGCTCGCCAGCCGGACGTGCAGGCCGCTGACAATATCGAGTCCAGCCTCCATTGCATCGACCAGCGCGGCGATCCAGCTGTCGCCGATGACGCCGCCCTGATTCGCCACCCCGATCACCAGCGACCGCGCGCCAGCCGCCCGCGCCTCGGCGGGTGACATCGGCGGCAGGCCGGTGGTGACGGTACAGCCGCCGATCGCCAGCTCACCGACGCAGCGATCCGCCGCCCAATCGGCCAGACCAAAGGCGGTCTTGGCATAACCCGCCTCGGTCGTATCGCCGAGGAACAGCAGATAGGGCTGCGGCAGGGTCAGGCTGCTCTCCAGCCTGCCGGTGGGCGCGTTCATCGTTTCCAACTCCAATCCGCTCAAAAGGCCAGGTCGAGCGCGACACCCACCGTGCGCGGCTGGAGCGGCGAAATGCCAAGGAAGCTGGGCTGATTGAGCCCGTTGGCAAAGGTCGAGCGCGCCATCTCACCCTGATTGTCGAGCAGGTTGCGAGCATAGGCGCGCAATGTCCAATGATCGTTGAAGGTGATCGAGGCGTTGAGATCGACCGACGTATAGGGCTTCGCCTTGGCGACCAGCGGATCGCTCTCGACCAGCGACAGCCGGTTGCTGGCATGGCGGATACCCGCCCCGAAGCTGCCCTTGTTGCCGCCGCCCAGTTCGAATTCATAATCGGCACGCAGCGCGCCGCTGAATTTCGGCACGGCGGGCAAGCGGTCGCCGTCGACCCCGCTGATGTCAGGCACGTCCTCACTCAGCACCGCGTCGGTATAGCTGCCCGTCGCGCTGATCGTCAGGCCGGGGGTCGGACGCAGCGCAAAGCTGCCCTCGATCCCTTTGCTCCGCGCTTTGCCGCCGTTCGCCCCGCCCGACACGCCGCCGAACGAGCGCACGACCTGGATGTCGGTCCAGTCCATCAGGAACAGCGCGACATCGACGGAAACCAAACGATCGGCGAAGTCGGCCTTCAGCCCGATTTCATAGTTTTTCATGCGGTCGGCATCGACCGTCGGCGGGACGTTGGGAACGATGACATTCGGTCCGCCGGGGCGATAACCGGTCGCGAGGCGCGCATAGAGCATCGCGTCGTCGTTGATGTGGAACTGCGGACTAATCGAATAGGTGAACACGCTTTCGGCCGATTCGCCGGGATCGTCGGCCTGCGGCACAATGGCGCCCGAGCTGATCTGCCGGAACGTCTGCTTGTTGCGCGCCCAGCGGAGCCCGCCCGTGATTTCAAACTGCTCGCTGAGCTTGAACGTGCCGTTGCCGAAGATCGCATATTCCTTGTACGTCGCGGGCAGCCCGACGATCGCCAGCGGATCGAGACCGGAGATCGGATTGCCCGCCATGTCGAACGAGCGGACAAGCTGCGAATTGCTCGTTGTCTCGTCGGTGAAGAAGCCGCCGATCAGCCATTCAAACCGCCCGCCGCTGGGCGACGCAAGCCGCGCTTCCTGCGTCCATTTCTTCAGGCCCAGATCGAGCAGGAACGGCGTGATCCCCGGTGGCACCGCGCCGCCGGTGAGCAGCGGGAAGAGCACGCCGAAGGCATAGCTGGCATCCTGCACCTGCGCGCTCTGCGTCTTGCTGTAGGTCGTCGCCGAGGTCAGCGTGGCGACGCCGAAATCATAATCGAGCGTCGCCGAATAATAGTCGAGATCGATGTCGAAGGATTCGGGGACAAAATTGTTGAACGAGCGTCCGTCGCCAAGCCGCGCGCCGGTCAGGTCGGCGGCATAAAGCGCGTTGCCCTGTGAATCGAGCGACTGCCAAATGCCCGCCAGCTTCACGCTGAATTCGGGGGTTGGGGTCCACAACAGGGCAGCACGGCCGCCGCGCTGTTCATAGTCATTCTGGTCCTTCAGCGCAGCATTGTTGACGGTATCGACCCAGCCCGGCGTGCTGCGCCATGCAAAGCTGCCGCTGACCGCAAGCTTGTCCTGCACGATCGGCACATTGACCATCACCTGCGCGCCCCAGCCGAGCCCGTCGCCGCCCTTGATCGCGAACCCCTCGACCCCGGCCTTGACGCTGAACGCATTGGTGTTCGGCTGGACCGTGACGTATTTCACCAGCCCGCCGATCGAGCTGGCGCCATAGAGCGTGCCCTGCGGCCCTTTGAGCACTTCGATCCGTTCCAGATCATAAGGCATCAGGTCGATCGTGAACGCTCCCGCGCGGTTATAGATCGCACTCGATCCAACCGGCGCGTCGTCGAGATAGATGCCGACGGTCTGGCTCGCGTTCAGCGGCGCGACGCCGCGCAGCGTGATCGTCGTCTGGCCGGGCGTGCCGCTGTTGCTGACATTCATGCCGGGGACGTACCCCGCATAGTCGACCAGCGATGCCGAGCCCTGTTGCTGGAGCTGTTCGCCATTCACGACGGCGATCGAAATCGGCACGTCCTGCACATTCTGGACCCGCTTTTGCGCGGTGACGACGATCTCGCCCGCGGCTTCGACCGTGCCCGCTTCCTGCGCCTGCGCCGGCATCGCGGCGATCAGTGCGGCCATGCTCGCCGCGAAATACAGTCCCTTGTTCATTGTCTTACCCCCAGACTTGCGCGAGCAGGCGGCGGAAATTGCCCCCCAACACGGCGGTGATGTTGTCATTTGAATATCCCCGGCGGATCAGTTCCTCGGTCAGGTCAAAGACCTTCAGAGGATGATCGAAACCGTCGATGTCGATCTTGTCGCGAAAGGCGTAGCTGCCCTTGTAAGCGCCCTTGAGCAGCGCATATTCGTCCGGCTTCATGTCGTCATAGCCGTTGAGGTCGGCGTCCGATCCGATCCCGACATGATCGATCCCGACCAGCTTGGCGACATGGTCGATATGGTCGGCCATATGCCCGACATTGGTCGGATCGGCGGTGCGCACGAACATGCGCACCCCGGTGATGCCCATCACCCCGCCTTTAGCCGCCAGCGCCTTGATCGCCGCGTCGGTTTTGACCCGCGGGTGATCGACCAGCGCGCGCGCGTTGCTGTGGGTGATCGCGATCGGTCCCTTGGCGATCGCGATGGCATCAAGGGTCGTCTGGTCGCCGCAATGTGAGACATCGACCAACATCCGCTGCTTTTCCATTTCGGCGATGATCGCGGCGCCATAGTCGCTGACGCCGCCATCGACGCGTTCGGTGCTGCCCGAACCGATCATATTCTGGCTGTTATAGGTGAGCTGCGCGCAGCGCAGGCCAAGGCGGCGGAACAGCGCGACATCCTCGACCTTCTCAAAATGCTCGGCATTCTGGATGCCCATGATGACGGCGCATTTTTTCTCGGCCTTGGCGCGGTCCAGATCGGCGACGCCATCGACTAGCGTAAAGACATGGCTGTTGCGCCCGGCAAAGCCCTGCCAGCCCGCGAGAAAAGTCAGCGCCTGCTCTTTTGCATCGGGACCGCCAAGACCATAAGCATTGTGAAAGCCCGTGATGCCGCTGGCCTTGAACTCGGCCGCCTCGGCATCGGTCAAACGGTGAGTGATATAGTCGGCCGACAGCGTGATCTTGAGCGGCGCCAGCATGTCGATGACAAGCGACGCGGCGACCAGGTCGACCGCGCGGCGCGAATAGGCGCGCCCCGGCGCCGCGGCAAACGCGTAGCTTCCCTTGTTCACCATCGGCGCAGACAAGGCGGCACCGACCGCGCCCGCCATGACCGCGCGGCGCGTTACTGCGAATGACCCCGTCATTCCAGCCTCCCTCTCAACTAAATTTCAATATGACGACTATTGTCCTAATCGGAAAATTGTCAACCCATTTAGGACATCAAATTGTCATTATCCCCAAATTTCTGCCGGGCAATGGATCATCCCGCCGCGATATTCGACGCCCGGCACCCGATCGCGCGCGAGGAAGGTCGGTCCGTCGAGATCGACGATGTCGCACAGCTGGCCCAGCACGAACGACGGCGCCATCGACAGGCTGGTCCCCATCATATTGCCGACCATCACGTCGAGCCCCAGTTTCCGCGCCTGCTGCGCGATCGCCAGCCCCTCGGTCAGCCCGCCGCATTTATCGAGCTTGATATTGACGACGTCGAAGCGGCCGACGAGCGTTGCGGTATCGGCGAGCGTGACCGCGCTTTCGTCGGCGACAAAGGGCAAAGGCCGTTTCAGCCCGTCGAGATCGGCCTCGCGTCCGCGCTTCAGCGGCTGTTCGAGCTGCGCGACGCGGGTCTGGACCAGCACTGGCAGCAGTTCTGCCAGGGTGCGAATATCATAGCCCTGATTGGCATCGACCCCGATCCACGCATGGGGACGCGCGATGCGGATCGCGACGACGCGGGCGATGTCATCACCCAGATCGCCGGTCAGCTTGACCTTGATCGGTGCCTCCGGATCGATCGCCAGCGCCGCCTTTGCCATATTCCCCGCGCTGTCGGCGCCGAGGGTCAGCGTCGAGGGCAGCGCGCGTGGCGGTTTCAATCTGGCAAGCTCCCACACCGGCCGCCCCGTCTGCTTCGCTTCTAAATCCCAATAGGCACAGTCGAGCGCGTTGCGCGCCCCGCCCGGCGGCAACAATTGCTGCAAATCCGCGCGCGTCGCGCCGCGTTCGATCGCGCCGCGCACCCGCGTCGCTTCGGCCAGCATATGGTCGATGTCGTCGCCCAGATAATAGACCCCAGCGCCTTCACCACGCCCGACATGCGTGCCGTCGGACAGCTCGGCGACGAGCAGCGCGGTTTCGGTGAAGACATGCCCCGAAATGCGGAACGGCTGGTGGTAGGGAAACCGCTCGACCCGCAGGTCGAGCGTCAGTTCTTGCGTCATTTGCGTCGCCATCAATAGACCATCCCGAAGCCATAGAGGTGAAACACCAGCGTTACCCACACCAGCGGCAGCGCCGCGAGCACCAGCAGCACCGCGCCGAGCTTCATCGTCCAGCGGCGCTTGTCCTTGATCGTCAGCCACAGGTGCCAGCCTGCGGTAACCAGCAGGCCGAAGCTCGCCACGGGAGTGAGGACACGCAGCAGGTGGATCAGCCAGTCGAGCGGCCCGCCCAGGCTGCCAATGTCCGCCGAGAAGGCGGCGATCAAGCCGAGCCAGCCAGCCAGCGCCGCGAGCACCAGCCACGCAAAGATGCGCGACAGGCGATAGGCGCGCTGCGATTGACCTTGCAGCGCGAAATCGGCCTTGAAGCTGCGCCGGACCAGCGCGCGCACCGGCCAGGCGAGCGCGGCGAGCAGAACGATGCCGAGCGCCGCGATGAGCGCCGGGTTGAGCCATGCCGAATTGACGCTGGCCGGGGCCGGTTCGAATATCATGAAAGGCGATCCCGCATCGACGCTGAAGCGCACGACGCGGCCGTCCTTGACCTCGGCGGCGAGGCGTTCGCCGGTGCCGCGGTCGCGCCAAACAAAGGGTTCGACCTCGACCCAATCGCGCGCGCCGGCACCGAGGCCGTCGAGCGCCGGGAAGCTGATCTTGCCATCCTCGGTCAGCGTGATGCTCGCCTGCCCCAACAGGCCGAGCAGGCTCATGAAGTTGGTGAACGACCCGCGGCTGCTGACATAATTGCCCACCATCATCTGGGCATGTTGGGCGGCCGTCTTGGCGTTGACGGTTCCTCCCTTGTCTTCGCCGGGCAGGTAGCGGTCGGCGAATTTGTGGAACAGCGCGCTGCGCACCGCCCCCGCGTCGCCCTGCGTCCCCGCACTGTTCATCGACACATAGACGCCGATGTCGTCCGCGGGGAACAGCCACAGATAGGAGTGGAACCACACGGTATCGCCGCCATGCGCGATCGCGCGCCGACCATTGACCCATTGTTCGTAGAAACCGAGCGCCATGCTGTTGAGCGGACCGACCCCGGGCGCCCTGAAATAATGCATCTGCCTGGCGGTTTCGGGCTTCAACAGCCCGGCACCATCGTTCAGGTGCGCGATCATGAACTTGCCCATGTCGGCGCCGCTCGCCGACAGGCTGCCCGCCGGACCGGGGATGACGATCTCGAACGGTTTCGCCTTTTGCGTCACGTCGGGATAGCCCTTGGCCATATGCGGCGCCAGGCGCGCCGGCAGCGGCTGGCGAAAGGTCGAATGAGTCATGCCGAGCGGCGTGAAAATGTGATTTTCGATATAGTTATCGAACGGCTCGCCGCTCACGCGCTCGACGATATAGCCTGCGAGTGCCGTCGCATAGTTGGAGTAAGCGGGGGTCGTTCCGGGCGCGAACACCCGCTGCGGCAGCGCCAGCGGCATCTGTTCTTTCAGCGTCATCACCGCTTTCGGATCGCTGCTGATCAGGTGGCGCACCGATTCCTCGAACCCCGCGGTGTGGGTCATGATGTTGCGCATCGTCACCGGCTGGCCCTGATAGGGCGGAATCTTGAAATCGAGATAGGCGTTCACATCCTTGTCGAGATCGATCTTGCCCGCCTCGACTTGTTGCATCACCGCGGTCCAGGTCAGCAGCTTCGACACCGAACCGGGGCGGAACATGGTGGTTTCGGGCAGCACCGGCGCGCGCTTGGCGACGTCGGCAAAACCATAGCCCTTTTGCAGCACGACCTGGCCGTCCTTTACGACGACAACGACCGCGCCGGGGATGCGCGCGCGTTCGAGCGCGTAGGGCAGATAGCCGTCCATCCACGCTTCGAGGTCGGCGGCGTCGAGCGTCACCGGCCTGGTCGGCGCCGCCGGAGCCGCCGCCGCGGCGGTTTCCACTTTCTTCGCCGTCGGTGCAGGCAGTGGCCCTTGCGCCGCCAATGGCAGCGCGGCGAGCGCCGCCAGCCCGATCATCGCCTTGCGGATGAAACGCATCACTTTCCCCTTTTGTCCGGCGCGTCCTGTCTGACCTTGCAGCAAGCCGCGCGACCCCTTACCAAGGGTCAACAACTGTTAACCCAATAGGGACATAATGATCCTGATTAGAAAATTGTCAAACATGGAATGGAAAAATTGATGGCGGCTCGTGCGGCCCCACCCACATTGGGTACCGTGATGAAGAGCATTCGCTCGCGAAACGGCTGGACACTCAAGGAGATGAGCGCGAAATCGGGCATCCCGGTCTCGACGCTGTCGAAGGTCGAACATGACCGGCTGACGCTCAGCTATGACAAATTGCAGCAGCTGAGCCAGCGACTCAGCATCCGCATGTCCGACTTGTTTGCCGAAGACGATGGCGACGCGGCGCCACGCGTCACCGGGCGGCGCAGCGTCGGCACGATCGATCAGGCGGTGCGCGTCACCACCGACAATTATGATTACCACTATCTGTGCACCGACCTGCGCCAGAAACGGATGATCCCGATCATCACCCGCATCCGCGCCCACAGCGCGAGCGAGTTCGGCGAGCTGGTCCGCCATCAGGGCGAGGAATTCATCTATGTGCTGGAGGGCGAGATCGAGATTCACACCGAATTCTACGACCCCGTCGCGCTCAAGACCGGCCAGGGCATCTATCTCGATTCGTCGATGGGCCATGCCTATGTCGTCGCCGACGGCTTTGACGAGGCGCTGGTGCTCGGTGTGTGTTCCAGCGCCGACGACGGGCTGATGGATTCGCTGATGAGCCTCCATGGTTGAGCACGCCCGCCTTCGCCCACTGTGGTTGCTGAGCGCACCGCTGCTGCTCTCGGGCTGCGCGACGACGCAGGTCGCAGCGCCCGCCTATGACGTCGTGATCCGCGGCGGCACGCTCTACGACGGGTCGGGGCAGCCGCCGATCATCGGCGATGTCGCGATCAACGACGACCGGATCATCGCGGTCGGCAAGGTCGACGGCAGCGGACGCACCGAGGTCGCGGCGCGCGGCATGGCGGTCGCGCCGGGCTTTATCAATATGCTGAGCTGGGCGACCGAAACGCTGATCATCGACCCCAAAAGCCAGAGCGACATCCGGCAGGGCGTGACGCTGGAGGTGATGGGCGAAGGCTGGTCGATGGGACCGCTGAACCCGGCGATGAAGGCAAAGGAAACCGAACGGCAGGGCGACCTGAAATTCCCGATCGAATGGACCAGCCTCGGCGATTATCTCGGCTATCTGGAAAAACGCGGCGTATCGACCAATGTCGCGAGCTTCGTCGGTGCCGCGACGGTGCGCGTGCATGAGCTGGGCGAAGGCGACGTCGACCCGACCCCCGCGCAGCTGACCCGGATGCGCGCACTGGTGCGGCAGGCGATGAACGAAGGCGCGATGGGGGTCGGCAGCTCGCTGATCTATGCGCCGGGCTCCTATGCCGAAACCGACGAGCTGGTCGCGCTGACCAGCGAGGCCGCCAAATGCGGCGGCATGTATATCAGCCACATGCGCTCCGAAGGCGACCGGCTGGAGGAGGCCGTCGACGAGCTGATCGAAATTTCACGGCGATCGGGCGCGCCCGCTGAAATCTACCATCTCAAGATGGCGGGGCGCAGCAACTGGGGCAAATTGGACGCGGTAGTCAAAAAGATCGAGGCCGCGCGCGCCGCGGGGCAGCGGATCACCACCGATATGTACATGTACACCGCGGGCGCCACCGGGCTCGACGCGGCGATGCCGACTTGGGTCCAGGCGGGCGGGCTGGAAGCATGGATCGGGCGGTTGAAAGACCCGGCGACCCGTGCGCGCGTCGCCGCCGAGATGAAGCAGCCGGGCAGCGACTGGGAAAATCTCTATCTCGGCGCGGGCGCCGACAAGATGATCCTGTCGGGCTTCAAAAACGCCGCGCTCAAGCCGCTGACCGGCAAGACGCTGGCCGAGGTCGCGGCGATGCGCGGCAAGTCGCCCGAGGAAACCGCGATGGACCTGGTGGTCGAGGACGGATCGCGCGTCGGCACCGTCTATTTCCTGATGTCCGAGGACAATGTCCGCAAACAGGTCCAGCTGCCGTGGATGAGTTTCGGCTCCGATGGCGCGTCGCAGGCGACCGAGGGCGATTTCCTGAAATCGGGCGCGCACCCGCGCACCTATGGCAATTTCGCGCGGCTGCTCGGCCGCTATGTCCGCGACGAGAAGCTGATTTCGCTGGAACAGGCAGTGTACCGCCTCACCACCCTGCCCGCCGCAAATCTGGGGATCCAAGACCGCGGCGCGCTCCGGCCCGGCTATTATGCCGACGTCGTCGTCTTTGATCCGGCGACGATCGCCGACCGCTCGACGTTCGAGGATCCGCACCAATATTCGGTCGGGATGCGCGACGTGTTCGTCAACGGCGTCGCCGTGCTGCGCGGCGGCGAGCATAGCGGTGCGACGCCGGGGCGGGCGGTGCGCGGGGCGGGCTGGAACCGCTGCCGATAGTCATTTGGCTAACCAGCTGATTTGGCATTGGTTTGGGCGTGCTAGCACAATGGCGACGCTTTTTGTCGCGCCATTCTGGCAGAATCTGGCTTAAATCCGTGGCGCGCGGCCCGTTAATTATCGCATGACCACCAAAGCTACACCATCGAACGAGCCGGTAGGACGGCTTCTGGATTGGCTGGGGCTACGCCGGGCACATGGCGCGCTCCCTGCAGAACGCGACGCGCCGCCCGACGGCGGCACCCGAAATCTTGCGCAGCTGGCCCGTCACCAGCTGATCAGCACGATCATGGCGTTTCTGATCGACAACGACCTTGAGGTATCGTCCAGCAATCTGATACTCGCCCACGCTGCATTTTCGGGTAAGAATCCACCACTGGCGCGGAAGATAGCCGCGCGGTCGCAATCGGCCGACGGGATCAGCCAGCAATGGCTCAATGAACTCACTGAACAGGATAATGTCCAGCCCGACCGCGCCGACCTCGACCGCCTGATGACGCGGCTCGAAACCAATCTCGAATCCTTTCACGTCCACGCCAAGGAAGCGCGCAGCGTCACCAGCGATTATGGGACCGAACTCGAACAGCATGTCGACGATCTGGAACAGCTGCAGAAAACCGGGCGGATCGTCTCCAGCCTGGCAGACCTCGCCAAGGTGATGCTGGAACGCACGCGCAAGGCCGAAGACGATATGCGCAAGAGCGAGGACGAGGCAAAGGCGCTGCGCCGCAGCCTTGAGCGCGCCAAACGCGATGCCGAGCTCGACTTCCTGACCGGCCTGCCCAACCGCCGCGCCTTTGAAATTCTGCTCGAACGGCATTTCAAGGAAGCGCGCGCCGCGTGCGAACCGCTGAGCGTCGCCTTTTGCGACATCGATGAATTCAAAAAGGTCAACGACCTGCACGGCCACGATGCCGGCGACCGGGTGATCAAGGCGATCGCCGACACGCTGGCGCGGATTTCAAACGACCATTGCCACGTGGCGCGCCATGGCGGCGAGGAATTTGTCATGCTGTTCCGCGGCCTGACCCCGACGCAGGCCGCAGAAAAGCTCGATGACGCGCGCGAACAGCTCGCCGAACGTCGCCTGATCAATCGCAAGACCGACGAGCCGTTCGGTCAGATCACCTTCTCCGGCGGGGTCGCCGACGTCTTTGGCTATGGCGAAACGCGCGGCGCGCTGAAGGCGGCCGACGAGGCGCTTTACAAGGCAAAAGCGGGTGGGCGAAATCGCATCGAAATCGCCGAACCCAGCTGAATTCCAGCTTCCCGCGAGGGGGCGGGACGCCGCGGGTCAGCGCGCACCAGAGCGCGCTGACCCGCGGCGATTGCCGTATCAGACCGCGGGGCGCCGGGCGTAGATGCCGAAACCCGCGATGACCGCATAGCAGAGCGCGGGCAGCAGCAATGCGGTGGCAAGGCTGCCCGTCAGGTCGGCGATCGCGCCGGTTGCGAGCGGCACAACCGCGCCGCCAAAGATCGCGACGTTGATGATCCCCGACCCGTCGGCGGCACGGCTGCCGAGCTTTTCGGACGCCAGGCTGAAGATCGTCGGGAACATGATCGAGTTCATCAACCCGATCGCGAGCAGGCTATAGCCCGACAGCGTCCCGGTGGTGTTGGTCGAAATCAGGATGAGCGCAATCGCACCCGCCGCGACAAACGCCAGCAGCTTGCCGGGGCTGACCACCCGCATCAGCGCCGAACCGATGAAGCGCCCGATCATGGCGCCACCCCAATACAGCCCGATCAACTTTCCCGCGGCCTGTTCCGGCAGCGCCATGACCCCCGGCTGCATCAGATAATTGACGACCAGCGAACCGATCGACACCTCGGCACCGACATAAAGGAAGATGCAGAGCGCACCATAGCCGAAGCGCGGGCGCTTGAGCAGATCGACGCCCGCCAGACCGGCGCTTGCCTCGTGCCGCTCGCCCTGCAAGCGATTGCGGAACAGCCATACCGCGCCCGCGACCACCGCAAGCGCCGCCGCGATACCGAGGTAGCCGTTGACGATCGCCTGGGTTTCGGCGGTGCGATAGGCATCGAGCTCGGCCCCCGTCAACTGATCGGCGCTCATCGTTGCCAGGCTGCCGAGGATCAGGATCGAGCCGACAATCGGGAACACGGTGGTGCCGAGCGAATTGAACGCCTGTGCAAAGGTCAACCGGCTGTGCGCGGTTTTGGGCTTGCCGAGCAGCGAGATCAGCGGATTGGCGACGACCTGGACGATCACCACGCCACTCGCCAGCACGAACAGGGCAAACAGGAACAGCGCATAGGTCGCGTTCTGCGACGCCGGAATAAACAGCAAGCAGCCGACCATCATCGTCAACAGCCCGGCGACCGCGCCGCGCATATACCCGACCTTCTTGACCAGCTTGGCACCCGGAATCCCGATCACCAGATAGGCGGTGAAGAAGCAGAATTGCACCAGCATCGCCTGGGTATAATTCAGCGTGAACAGCTCTTTGAGCTTTGGAATGATGACGTCGTTGAGGCTGGTGATGCCGCCGAAAATGAAAAACAGCCCCATCACGAACAGGCGCAGTTCGGGCGCATCGACATGCGTCCCCTCGCCGTCGCTCGCGACCGGATCGCCGCTCGGCGTGATCTCTGGCATCAAAGCCATGTTTTCTCTCCCAGATTTGTTCTTGGGTTTACCCTTGGTGGGGTGTCGTCATTTAACCGCCGGGGGGCAAGGCAGATTCGTCCCCACGGCTTCGACATTCGTATTCAGCAGCGTGGCGGCGAAGCCTGTGTCGGCCTGCACCGACAGCGCGTAATCGACGCGTTGCAGATTGGCGCCGGCGTCGGCAAAGCAGCGCAGCGGCACTTTGATCGTCGAAACCTGCCCCTTTGGTGCCGCTTTCGCCCAATCCGATATGTCGAACGCCTTGCCCCCCAGCGCGACCTGCACCGGCCCCGCGCCGACCGCGTCGATCCGCCATTCGATGCGCAGGGCGAAGCTGTTGTTCAGCTGGCGCGACAGGTCGGCATAGGGGCCCGACAGGTGCAGCGCCGCGGGACCGGTCCACACAAAGGCTTTGCCATCTTCCTGCGCGCGCACATCGACCGACCGTGCCGCGATCAGCCCGCCGGGGCTTGCCGTCGGCGGCGATTCGACCGGGCGCGAGCCGCCCGCATCGGTGACCGTCAGCGCCCAAGGCGCACGGGCGCGGCCGCCCGAGAAGAAATTCTCGACGTTCAGCGCCTGCGTAATATCGACGCCGAGGTCCTCCGACAGCTTCGCCACCACCCGTGTGTCGCCGTATCTCAGGCCATAGCCGACCGGAAACAGTGGCTTTTCGACCGGCGAGCGTGCGTCGGCGGGCCAGGCGAAGGGCAGCGTGCCGGTAAAGGCGCGCGCCGTTTTTCCGTCCTTGCCCGCGACCAGCACATCGGCCACCCCGGCGCCCTGCGACCCGGGCAGCCAGCCCGCGACGAAGGCATCGGCGGCGTTGATTTCGGGGCTGGTGAACATCGGCCGCCCCGACAGGAACAGCGCGACGACCGGAACCCCCGCGGCCTTCAGCTTTTTCAGCGTCGCAAGGTCGGTCGCCCCGGTCGGTTGGTAATCGAGCGTCGGCACGTCACCCTGAAATTCGGCGTAGGGATCTTCGCCGAACACGACGATCGCGACATCGGGTTTTTCCTTGAACGTGCCATCGGTGGCCAGCGCCGCGGCGCCGCCCGCATCGCGCACCGATTTGTCCAGCGCCTCCCAGATCGTCTGGCCGTTCGGAAAGTCCGAGCGGACGACGTCGGTCCCCTGCCAGCTGATCGTCCAGCCGCCTGACTGGATCGCCATATTGTCGGCCGCCGGACCGGCGACCAGCACCCGCGCGCCGGGTTTGATCGGCAGGATGCCGCCGTTGTTCTTGAGCAACACCAGTGATTTGGCGACCGCTTCGCGCGCGATGGCGAGATGCTCTGGCGCGCCGACCGCGGCAAAATTGCCGCGGCTGACATGGCCTTCGGCGAACAGGCCGAGCTTATATTTCACCCGCAGGATGCGGCGCACCGCATCGTCGAGGCGTGCGGCCGAAAGCGTGCCGTCCTTCGCATGTTTCAGCGTGCTGTCGAACAGCCCCTTCCAGCTGTCGGGCGCCATGAACATGTCGAGCCCGGCGTTGATCGACTGGGCGCAATCGGTGACGCTGCACCCGGCGACCTGACCATGGCCGTTCCAGTCGCCGACGACAAAACCCTCGAACCCCATTTTCTGCTTGAGCGCGTCGGTCAGCAGCCCCTGATTGCCGTGGTGCTTGACGCCGTTCCAGCTGGAAAAGCTGGCCATCACGGTGAGCGACCCCGCGTCGATTGCGGCGGGATAGCCCATCGCGTGTTTCGCGATCAGCTCTTTCTCGTCGATCCGCGCGTCGCCCTGATCCTTGCCCTCGAACGTCCCGCCGTCGGCGAGGAAATGCTTGGCCGTCGCGGCGACCTTGCTGGCGCCAATCGAACGCCCGCTGGCCAGCTCGCCCTGCAAGCCCAGCACCATTGCCCTGGCGTAATCGGCGACGAGCGCCGGATCGGCGGCATAGCCTTCATAACTGCGGCCCCAGCGCAGATCCTGCGGCACCGCCAAGGTCGGGGCAAAGGTCCATTCGATGCCGCTGCCGGCGATTTCGGCGGCGGTCACCGCGCCGATCCGCTGGATCAGCTCGGGATCGCGCGCGGCGCCGAGGCCGATATTGTGCGGAAACAAGGTCGCGCCGGGGATATTATTATGGCCGTGGACGGCATCGACGCCAAAGATGATCGGGATCGCGACGCCATTGGCCTGCGGGCGCAGCGACACGGCGCGAAAATCGCCGACCAGCCTGGCCCAATCGGCGGCGGTCGAGCGTTCATTGCCGTTCGGGCCGCTGTTGCCGCCCGCCAGGATCGAGCCGAGCGGCCAGGTTTCGAGATCTTTTGGCGTGATCGTGCTGATGTCCGCCTGAATCAGCTGGCCGACCTTTTGTTCGACCGTCATGCGCGCGATCAGCGCGTCGATCCGCGCCTCGGTCGCGGGGTCGGAAATCGTCGCCGGGCTTTTGGCCGCGGGCCATAGTTCGGGATGAACCGCTGCGGCATCGCCGCCCGGAGTATGCGCGGCGGCTGCGGTCCCTGCCATCAGCAGCGCGGTCGCCATCACGATTGCCTGTCGGTGCATCATCTCTCCCATCGTTCTATGTGAACGTTATCAATATTCGTCTCGCATAGTGGATGCGCGAAAGCAAGTCCTCTGTTTCGGGGTGGCTTAGCGGGTGCGCGGCATCGTCGCGAGCAGCAGCACGGCGACGCCGGTGAGCCCGGCGAGCAGCAGGAACAGCGCGTCGAAACCGAACCCCGGCACCAGCGAAATCGTCAGCCAGGGCATGATCAGCGACGGCACGGTGTTGGTCAGGTTAAAAATGCCCAGATCGCGGCCGCGGCGGTCGGACCGCGGCAATATGCGCAGCGTCTGGCTGGCATGGAGCGACAGGAACACTGTCGTCGCGATACCAAAAAGCAGATAGCTGGCCTTGGCCGCGTCGGGGATCGTCGCCAGCGCCATACCGACCATGCCCAGCCCCGACACCGCGGCGCTGACCACCAGCGGGCGGAAGGGCCGGTCATGGCGGTCGGCCCAGCGGCCGCTGAGCAGCGCGATCGGCACCGCCAGCGTCAGCGCGATGCTGAACAGCCCCGCCTTTTCGCTGTCGTGCATATCGGGGTCGATCGAGCGGAACCAGAAATAGAGATAGGCGAACAGCGCCGCCTCGGCGATCTGGACCAGCAAGCGCGCCAGCCACATCCGCACCGCCGGGCCGGTGGGGCGCGGCGCGGGTGCGCCTGCGATGCGCGGCAGCGGCGGCTCGGTCAGTTCGGCGAAGGCGCGTGGTCGCCCGATCAGCAGCACCGGCAGCACCGCCACCGCCACCAGCGCCGCGATCACCAGCAGCCGCGCCTCGATGGGTACCAGCCCCGGCCATGTCACCAGCGCCCCCGACCAGGCGCCCAACGCGGGCGAAAAGGCGAGCAAGCCGCCGAGCAGTCCTTTTTGTGTGTCGGGGACGCTGTCGCCCGCCCACGCCGCGAGCGGGCCGAGCATCATGTTGAGCGCCAGTTGCCACGCGACGATGACGGCGACCAGCGTCCAGATATCCTGCGCCAAAGGCACCGCGAGCAACAGCGCAACGGTCAGCGCCAGCCCGGTCAGCACCCAGCCGCGCCGGTTGCCGGTCCGGTCGCTGAGCCAGCCGAAGCCGATACCGCCCAGGCTGGCGGCAATCGCCCCGAAAAACGTGACATAACCCAACATCTGTACATCGGCGGCGCCCGCCAGCTGGGTCATCCGACCGGGCAGCCAGATCGTCAGGAACGGAACATAGGCGATCGCGCCGCCGGCGGCGGCGAGCGCATAAAGCAGCAGAAAGGGAAGCGACTGGCGGCGAGGCCCGCCGGGCTCATCCATGGGCGGCAGGCGGGGCGGCGGTCGATCCGCGTTCGACCAGCCCGCCCTGCACCCGGGTCGGCTCGGTCGGGCGCGGCGCACCGCGCTGCGCGGCGATGATCAGTTCGACCGCGCACGAGGCGGTTTCGGCGACCGGCTGGTCGACCGCGGTCAGCGGCGGCTGGGTGAAACGGACGATCGGGGTGTTGTCGAAACTGACGATCGACAATTGTCCGGGCACGTCGACGCCGCGTTCGCGCGCGACTTCAAGCGTCGCGAGCGCCATCTGGTCGCTGCTGGCGATGATCGCGGTCGGCGGATCGCCACTCGCGAGCAGGTGGCGCGCCGCGGCAGCGCCCGAAGCATAGCTGAAATCCCCCTCAGCGAGCAGGCCGTCGGTGGCCAGGCCCGCCGCCGCCATCTCGCCTTCCCAGCCATCGACGCGCCAGCGGCTGAGGCTATATTCGGGCGAACCCGGGATGAAGCCGATGCGCCGGTGGCCCAGGTCGATCAGGTGGCGCGTCGCGCGCCGCGCCGATCCTTCGTCATCCATCGTCAGCGCGATTCCCATGTCGCCACCGCGCGACCCGATGCGCGCGAACGGAATCTTCTGCTGGTCGAGCAGCCCGACGATCAGCGGATTGTCCGAATGGGGTGGGGTCAGGATGACGCCGTCGGGTTGCAGCGCGGCGATCGCGGCGCGCAATTCGCGCTCGACATGATCATTGTGCGTGTCGACGAGCTCGAAGATCATGCGATAGCCATATTCGGCGCATTTCAGCATCCCGCCGAGCAGCATCTGGTCGACCCAGTCGACCCCCTGCCGCCCGCGCCAGTCGGCGATCGTGCGTTCGCGGTCATTGATCGCGAGGATCAGATACGAGCGCGACCCGCTCATCCGCTGCGCCGCGATCGAGGGGACATAGCCGAGCTTGTCGATCGACGCCTGCACCCGTTCTTTCATTTCGGGGCGGACGTTGGGTTCATTGTTGATGACGCGGCTGACCGTTTGCAGCGACACCCCCGCGTCGGCCGCAACATGCTTGATCGTGACCGACTGCCGCCGACGCCCCATTATTCCGCTGTGCCCCCGCTGGTCCCGCAACGCGCCCTGCTAGCTTCATCCTCGCCGCATTGCCAGACGCGCACCCAATCTATTTCCATCGCTTTGGGATAGCCGCGCGTATCGACCCCCTTGATCCCGCGATCCTCGGCCAGCCCGCCGCCGACCGCCAGGTTCACGATCAGGTGAAAGGGACGGTCGAACGGCGCCGCCGGATCGGCCGATCCGCTGGTGTGCCAGTCGCCCGCGACCTGTGTCGCATAGACTTTGCCGTCGACGGTCCAGCTGATCCGCCCCTTGTCCCAGACAATGCCAAAGACATGAAAATCGTCGAGCTTGCCGGGAAGCGCGATCTCATTGCTCTTGTGCGCATTCTTCGGCCAGACGCCGCCGAAGTGCAGCGTGCCGAGGATGCGGTTCTCAACCCCGCCAACACAGCTGTCGCAGCGCACTCCCAGGTTCACCGCCTCCAATATGTCGATCTCGCCCGACGCCGCCCAGGTGCCATAGGGATGCCCCTCGGGCAGCATCCAGATCGCGGGCCACGTCCCCTGCCCCTGCGGCAGCCTCGCGCGCACTTCGATGCGGCCATAGGTCCACGCCGCCTTGCCGCGCGTCACCAGCCGC
>Ga0209232_1000078_pt1 | contig 57716 bp, 44 predicted proteins | sample ETNvirenome_2_60_FD_184066 | JGI IMG/M metagenome (GOLD analysis project Ga0209232, IMG submission 184066) | Marine viral communities from the Pacific Ocean - ETNP_2_60 (SPAdes) (version 2) | ecosystem: Environmental > Aquatic > Marine > Oceanic | place: Pacific Ocean | collected 2013-06-22 | reverse complement strand
GGATAATCTAGAGTTTTTACTAGGAAATGATAGAGATACAGTCAAAATGTACTTCGAGAAGGGTGTGATCGAGATAGAAGCCATCACATACATCCGAGGGCGTTCTATCACAAATGCCTTCATTATTATTGACGAAGCACAAAACCTCACACGACATGAACTTAAGACTATCCTTACCCGTGTTGGCGAGGGAACAAAAATAATTCTTACTGGTGATATCGAGCAAATCGACAATATTTACATCGACGAGACTTCCAACGGACTTACCTATGCTGTTGAAAAGTTTAAAGAACACGATATATCAGGTCACATTACCCTCCAGAAAGGCGAGCGGTCAAAGGTTGCTACTCTAGCAGCAAAGATTTTATAACTTTTTTCTTGACAAAGCTTAAATATTGCACTATATTGTTTTATATTGGACCTCTAGCTCAGTTGGTTAGAGCACACCGCTCATAACGGTTAGGTCCTCGGTTCGAGTCCGAGGGGGTCCACCAAATACGGAGAAAAAAATGAATGAAATTAATTTTAATGATGTTGATTTAAGTCAATATCAAGAGGTCTCTAATCAAGCAGTTGACAAGGAAAATGAATTAAAAACTTTTCTTGTAGAATATGTTGGAGAAAAAGAAAAACCAGAAAATGATGAAGTGACTGTTGAGATGATTGTTAACACTTTAGCGAAAGAATTTCCCGAGTTTGTTTTAACTGTTGCTGAAGAAAATTGGATCAGAGGGTATCAACAGGCAATGGTTGATGTTGAGGTTGGAGAGAGGTTAGTAGAGCAGGAATTAAAAAATAGCGAAACAGATGAGCAACCTTAAAAAATATATAAACGAATCTTCATCCAGAAGTAAAAATAATTCAAAAGAACATTTCTTGTTCAACTCCATTCCTGTTTATATAAATCCAGATTTATTTTTTTTGGATGGAAGTAGTAACATAAAACAAGTTATAGATATGGTACAAAAGAGTGTACCACCATACCTTGCATCCGGCATTGATGTAATATACATCGGTGATTTTCAAGAGTTTCAAGAAAAAAGATTTAATGCAGCATATGAAGATGGTGCAATATATGTTATTAATGTACAAGATAATGCCAAAGACATGGCAGACGATATTGTTCACGAGATAGCCCATTCGGTGGAAGAGAGACACTCTAATCATATATATGGAGATGGAAGACTTCAAAGGGAGTTTTTGGGCAAGAGAGAAAGGTTATATCAAATATTAAAAGCAAATAACGAAAATTCACAAGAATATAAAAATTTATTTCATGATTTAGATTATGATGCCAAGTTTGACGATTATCTTGTTAATCAAGTAGGATATAAAAAGCTTGGAAATTACATTAATGGATTGTTTTACTCGCCATACGCAGCCACTTCTGTACGAGAATACTTCGCAAGAGGTTTCGAAGCATATTTCTTATTTAAAGATCACAAATACCTTGCAAATATTAGCCCCGTATTGTATAATAAGCTTGAAACTTTAGCAAATATGGAGTAAAAATGGCTCACATTAGCTTCTCAGAGGCAAAAAACTGGAACTTTTGTCCTTATTATCACAAATTAATGAACTTAGACAAGGTAAAAGGCTTCCAAGGTAACGCTTTTACCGCCTTTGGTAACGCTATTCACGACACATGTGAAAAGATGATGACCGAGGGTTTAGACGACAAAAAGTCCTTTTTTCAACTAAAATTCAAGGAAATACTTGATAATTTGCCTGAAAATGTCGAAAAATCGGGTGATTTGGTGGAAAAAATGAAGATTCAAGCCCCACCTATCCTTGATGAGGTCCTTCCTGCTTTGAAAGAGCACTTCGGTGAGTATGAAGTAGTTGCCGCCGAGGAAGATTTGATGGAAATGATTGAGTATTTTCAACCAAAAGAGGTAGATAAGTTTAAGGGGTTTATTGATTTAATTATTAGAACTCCCGAAGGCAGGTATCACATCATTGACTGGAAAACATGCTCTTGGGGTTGGGATGCTAAACGACGATCTGATCCTATGATGACATATCAACTTACTTTTTACAAACATTTTTGGGCAAAAAAGCACAATGTTGAGCCAAAGCTTGTGGAGACTTACTTTGCGCTGCTTAAAAGAACAGCCAAAAAAGATAGAGTAGAGATCTTTCGTGTCACAAGCGGCACAAAAAAAACAGAAAATGCTCTTAACTTTTTGAAAAAGGCTGTATACAATATTGAAAAGAAAAACTTCATAAAAAACAGACTTGCTTGCAGTAAGTGTGAATTTCACAGAACGGAACATTGCCCATGACAGACAAAAAAATAAAAATACTCACCATTAGTGACCACCCACTATCTCCATCGGGTGTTGGAACTCAAACAAAATACATGATTGAAGCTCTTTTAAAAACTGGAAAGTTTCAAGTATTTTCTTTGGCTGGAGCTATTAAACATAATGACTATAGTCCTACAAAAGTAGAAGGATATGGAGACGATTGGATAATTCAACCTGTTGACGGATATGGAAACCAAGAGGCTATAAGGTCTTTAATCAGAACTCAGAAGCCAGACATGCTGTGGTTTATGACAGACCCTAGATTCTGGGAATGGCTATGGGAAATGGAAAATGAAATTAGACCATTGATGCCTATGGTTTATTATCATGTATGGGATAATTATCCTGCTCCAAAATACAATAAAAAATTCTACGATTCAAACGATTATATAGCATGTATTTCTAAGGTGACACACGATATTGTGAAGCAGACAACGCAAGATGTCGAGTCGTCTTATGTTCCACATGCGGTTGATTCTAGCATCTTTAATCTCTTGGAAGATGAAGATAAAAGAAAGGAGTTAAGAGAGAAATACTTTGGGTCCGATGATAAGTTTGTCATCATGTGGAACAACAGAAATGCAAAAAGAAAACAAACCGGAACACTTATTCACTGGTATGACTCTTTTTTGAAACAACTTGATCAAAAAGAAGCAGAAAAGTGCGTTCTTCTTTTGCACACTGATCCAAATGATCCATATGGACAGGACATCAATGCGATACTTTCGGATTTTAATCTCAATGAGGGACAGGTATTAATATCAACAGACAAAGTTCCGCCACACAATCTAGCAGCAATGTATAATATTTCCGATGTCACCGTTAATATTTCTGATGCTGAAGGGTTTGGGTTGGGAACTTTAGAGTCATTGTCATGTGGAACTCCAATTGTTGTAAACATGACAGGTGGTCTTCAGGAGCAAGTGACAGATGGAGAAGAATGGTTTGGTGTAGGTATTGAGCCGTGTTCAAAAGCCCTGATCGGATCTCAGCAAGTTCCATATATTTACGAAGACAGAATTTCTGAAGAGGATTTTGTCGCTGCATTAAATAAGATGTATGAGATTGGGAAAGAAGAAAGACAAGAGTTGGGTCGAAAAGGAAGACAGCATGTTTTAAAGAATTATAATTTTGAAAATTTCAATAAAACATGGATTGATATTATGACGAGTATCCATGAAAAGTGCGGCTCTTGGGATACTAGAAAAGGGTATAAACCATGGAGCATTACGGAGTTATAAATGAGAAAAAGAATTTTAGTTAAAGGTCCAGTCTTGAGCAGGTCTGGATATGGAGAGCAAGCTCGTTTTGCAATGAGGTCTCTTAGAGAACATGAGGAAAGGTTTGACATACATGTTGTCCCAACGAATTGGGGACAACTTAGTTGGACTTGGGAAAACAATGAGGAAAGACGCTGGATCGACTCCCTTATAGAAAAGACAATGATTTTCGAATCTCAAACTCAAAGTGTTCCAAGTAAGCAAAAATACGATATATCATTGCAGGTGACTATTCCTAATGAGTGGGACGCAGATTTGGCTGCTTATAATGTCGGATATACTGCCGGAATTGAAACTGACAGAACATCAGCGATATGGATTCAAAAATGTATGGAAATGGACAAAATTATTGTTGTTTCAAATCATGCAAAAGATGTCTTTTACAATACATCATATGATATGCAAGATAGAGAAGGAAATATCGTACAGAAATTGAAGTTGCAAGAAGACAATGATCAACATCCAGAAATTGAGGTTGTCAATTATCCAGTAAAAGAGACAGAAACTGTTAAATTTGATCATAAGTTTCCAACAAAATTTAATTTTTTAACAATTGCTCAATGGGGTCCGAGGAAAAACTTGGAGGCCACGGTCGGGTGGTTTGTTGAGCACTTTAAAGACAACGAAGATGTTGGACTAATAGTTAAAGCAGCAGTGAAAAATACTTCGAATATTGACAGGGAGTTGTCAAAAGATAGGATGAAAAACCTTCTTAACTCTGATCGTTTAAAGGGCAGCAAGTGTAAAGTTTATCTTTTGCATGGCGACATGACCGAAGAGGAAATGAACGGGTTATATCAACACAACAGCGTGAAGGGGTTTATTAATCTCGCTCACGGCGAAGGTTTTGGACTACCAATGTTCGAGGCAGCGTATCATAAAGTCCCAGTTGTTGCCATGGGTTGGAGCGGGCAAGTTGATTTCTTATATGCACCAGAAAAAGGAAGAAAAAGCAAAAAATCTAAAAAGAAAATGATTCCTTATTTTGCAAAAGTTAATCATCAAATGGGTCAGGTCCCACCACATGCAGTCTGGAAAGGTGTGATAGAAGAACATGCGTTGTGGGCATACCCAGTAGAGAATAGTTACAAGATCGCCCTGCAAGATGTTTACGAAAATTATAAAGATTATAAAAAAACAGCAACTGATTTAAATAAATATCTAAGATCTAGATTTACAAATGCTAATCAATATAAGCAATTCTCAGATGCTGTATATAAGCAAGAGGAGTTTGATGTAGAAAATTGGCTCGACTCTTTGGGAGAGGAGGTGTTTGAATAATGTATTATGATGTCGTTGTTTTGAGTGGAGGGTTTGACCCTATGCATGTTGGTCACCTCCGTATGATTCAAGAATCTGCAAAGATGGCTCAAATCGTTGTCGTAGGGGTTAACTCAGACGAGTGGTTAATGAGAAAAAAAGGCTATGTTTTTATGCCATGTGAAGAAAGAATAGAAATGGTTCAAGGTGTACGAGGAGTTGCCAAAGCCATGGAATTCGACGATAATGATAATAGTGCTTGTGATCTCTTGCGCCGAGTTAGGGCTTTGTGGCCTGATTTTAAAGTAGCGTTTGCCAATGGTGGAGATAGAACCTCCGACAATATCCCAGAAATCCCAGTCGCAGAAGAACTGGGTGTACATCTAATCTGGGGCGTAGGTGGTGGAAAAGTACAAAGCTCTAGTGATTTGGTCAATGCCCAACCCCGTCTCGCCACCCTTAAAAATCAAGGAAAATAATTGACATGAAAATAGCTTTTTTAGCCGACCTATTTGTCGAAGATGGAATCAATGGGGGCGGAGAATTAAACAACGAAGAATTAATTAAGCTATTAATAAATAAGGGAAATGATGTAAAAAAGTACCACACTCGTGGCTTAACTATTGACCATCTCCCTGACAAAGAAGTTGGGCTAATTATTGCTAACTTTATTTGGCTATCAAAAGAAGTCAAAGATTACATATCAGAAAACTACTCTTATATAATATATGAACATGATCACAAGTATTTAAGAACAAGAGATCCCTCCTTGTTTAAAAACTACAAAGCACCAGAGGACCAAATAGTAAATAAACAGTTTTATGAGTGCGCTAAAGCTATCATATGCCAATCTAAATTACACATGAGAGTTGTTGAGAGAAATTTAAATTTAGACAATATTGTTAGTGTCTCTGGTAATTTATGGTCTGAAGAGTTATTGGATTACCTAGAGGAAATATCAACTTTGCAAGAGGATAAAGAGGGTGTTTGCTCAATTATGTACTCTGACATAGCTAATAAAAATGTTGAAGAATCTATACTTTACTGCAAGGTGAACAATCTAAAATATGAAAAAATAATGCCATGCTCTCATAAACAATTCCTAACACAATTAAATAAAAATAAGACCCTTATATTCTTTCCAAAGACTTTAGAAACCCTTTCTAGGATTGTCGTTGAAGCTCGTATGTTAAATTGCAGAGTAGTAACAAACAAAAAAATAGGTGCCACAAGCGAAGAGTGGTTCAAATTAAAAGGCACCCCTCTTATTCAAAAAATGAGAGAAAAAAGATTACAAATCCCGGAAATTGTGCTAAAATACTTAGCATGAAAATCTTATTGACTACCAATAAAACTTTATCAAACGGCAAAACAAAATGGATTGATGGAGGGTATTATAACATATACCTTCCATTAAAAGATTTAGGTCACGATGTTTACTTTTGGGACACAGTTAGCCCACAAGAGCCTGACTATCAAAAGGTCGTCGATACATTTAAGCCAGATTTAATATTTGCATGCATAACCGGCGACCTTACAATTGCTCCTGCTGAAAAAACAGCCATGGAATCAATTGTGGAAATAACTAAAAAAGGAAATATTAAAACATTTAATTGGTTTTGTGACGACACTTGGAGATTTGACACTTTTTCAACAATAGCGTGTCAATATTTCAATGTATGTTCAACACCAGAGCCGAAGTATGTTGATAAATATAAAAACATAGGATACAACAATATAATCGTTGGAGGATGGCATACCAATCAAAAGTTTTATCCTACTGAAAATCACGAGAAAAAATATGATGTTTCGTTTATTGGTCAATTGAACAATCCCGATAGAATAGGGTACATAAAATATCTGAGAGATAATGGTATTAGTGTACACAATTTTCACGGGTTATCTCATAGTGAAATGACAAAGGTGTGGAGTGAAACAAAGATCGGATTAAATTTCAGCAAAAACTATAATGGTAATCCAGTAAAAACTCAGATGAAACTGAGACCCTTCGAGATAGCAGCAGCTAAAGATACAATGGTCATGAGTGAGTATCATGAAGGATTAGAGTATTTTTTCGATATCGATAAAGAAATAGTTTGCTTTGAAGATAGTGAACAACTCTTGCAAAAAATATCGATACTATTAAAAAAAGAAAATTTGAGAAAAAGAATAGCAAAAAGCGGAAATGACAGGTTTGCAATGGAACATTGTTCTCACGAGAGGATGGATCAAATATTAAAGGAGATATGTAAAATATGAAAGCGGTTTTTATACAAGATTGTAGTGATATTACAGGCGCCGGACAATGGATATATGAAGGGTACAAGAGGGCTTGGGAAGAGCAAGGTTACGAAGCTATCTACATAAGAGGCACACCACAGGAAATCGATAAGTACGCAACTTCAGAAGCTTGCAATAAAAATGAACATATATTTATGATCACTGATTATTTTTATAGGACGCTCAATTCTTTCGCAGAGCAAAAATTGATTGATAAGCAAAAGACAGACTTATTGCTTTCTTCTGCAAAAAGAATTTTCTTGCATTCTCAGCCTAATTCATTCCCTGCACCATGGGGATCCCATAATAATTTTGTTTCCATGTGCAACGAAAAAATGATTAGTCACATAAATCAACAAGACAATATCACATCTTGGTCTTTTATGGATATGGAAAACATAAAAGATAAATTTTTCCCTCTTTGGGGAGAGGTGACCACCATCCCGCTAGCCTATGATAATTTATCATATGAGCACATTGAAGATGACAAATACAAATTTGATGTTTGTTATGTGGGCAGTAGAGCGGATAATGGGTTTGATGAAAAATATAAAATCATGGTATCTCATTTTAAAGCTTTTAAAGATAGTGGTCTAAAATGTGGATTTTTTGTAGGTAAAAATTTGACACATGAGCAAGAAAATAAACTATTATACAACTCAAAAGTGGCAATAAATATACATGACGCTTATCAGAGAACTCTTGGATTGGATACAAATGAAAGAACTTTTAAATGCTTAGGTTTGACCGGAGTTTTAGTTAGTGATAAGATAAATCATCTTGGTAAACTGTTTCCTGATGTAAAAATGACAAATGATCCAAAAGAAATGGTGAAATTTGTAAAGGAATATGTTAATATGAGCGAAGAGCAGTTAAACTCTATTAAGGAGAAAAATCGAAAAATGATTGCGGAAAATCACACTTATAACAATAGAATTAAACAGATGTTAGAGCTATGAATAATCCAAAAGTATCAATAATTATACCATGTTATAATGCAGAAAAATGGATTGAGCAGTGCGTAAACTCTGCTCTAAATCAAACTTATGAAAACTTAGAAGTCATTGTTGTTGACAACGAAAGCAAAGACGACAGTTTGCAAATATTGACAGACAAGTTTAGTCAAAACAGCAAAGTAATAATTGATACGGCAGAAAATATCTACCCTAATTGTTGGGACGAAGCAAGGCAAAAAGGCTTTTCTATTGCAACTGGGGAATATCTTTTTACTCTTGCTTCTGATGATATATATGGTCCTAAATTTGTGGAAAATAACCTAAAGTTTATCCTCAAGGCACCAGATAAAGTTAAAGTTTTGCAAAGCCCAATCGTTGGAATTGATGTAAATGGCAATACAAATACGGCAGAGACAAAACATTTCTATAAAAATATAAGCCAATTTAAATCTTTAGCCCTTCAGAGATGCCCAGTCAATAGTCCCACAGCAGTGTATAATAGGCAATTGTATGAAGACGGATTACTTGAAACAAAGCCTGAGTTATATGGTGGCGCAGCAGACTATGACTTGTACTGCAACTTAGCAGAAAACGGAGTGTTTATATTTCCAGCAAATATTTTCTTGGGATATTACTACAGGTGGCACCCAGAGCAAGCAACTTGGAGTGTGCAAAAAGAGGGTAAGAATTACGACAAAATGATACAAGACTATTGGAAAGAAAAATGGACTTAAAAAAGAGAATAGCAGAAATAGCGTATAAGCACAAACTGAGTCATCTCGGAAGTTATTTTTCTAGTTTAGAAATTATTGAAGAAATTTATAAAGAAAAGTCCGAAGATGATATTTTTATTTTATCCTCTGGTCACGCCGCTCTGGCTCTTTATGTGGTGATGGAAAAATACGAAGGCACAAATGCAGAAGAGATGTTTATAAAACATGGAGGGCATCCTCATAGAGATGAACAAAATAAAATATACTGCTCAACCGGAAGCCTTGGGCTTGGTTTATTGGTTGCTATTGGTAGAGCCATGGCAAACAAAAATAGAAAAGTGTATTGTTTAATTTCTGATGGAGAATCCGCAGAGGGTTCTATATGGGAAGGGTTAAGGTTTATAAAAGAATCAAAACTTGACAACATCAAAATATATGTTAATATCAACGGGTATGCTGCATATGATGCCATTGATGTTGAATACTTAGAAAAAAGACTTGTTGCGTTTCTACCAGATATAAATCTTCGCAGAACTAATGTGTCTCACTATTCTTTCTTGTGCGGCTTAAATGCACACTATCATGTAATGAAAGAAGATGATTACAAAGAGGTGATGGAGAGTTAGATGAGAAAAACATTTAGCACATTGTTGCACAAAGAGATGGCAAGAAATGATAAAATCATTTTACTGACAGGTGATCTTGGTTATGGTCTATGGGATAGAATCCGCATAGATTACAACGACAGATTCTACAATGTAGGATCATCAGAACAACTTTTACTTGGAGCAGCGTCTGGAATTGCCATGGAAGGCAAAGTCCCCGTTGTATATTCAATAACACCCTTTTTGCTTTACAGACCATTTGAGATTATAAGAAACTATCTAGACCACGAAAAAGTCTGCGTAAAGTTAGTTGGCGGTGGAAGAGATAGAGACTATGGGTATCTTGGATTTTCACATTGGGCAGAGGAAGATATGGAAGTTATGAAAACATTTAAGAATATTGTTTCCATGAAGCCGAGCACAGAAGATGAATTACAATACCAATTTGGCGAGTTCATGAATAATGGAAAGCCTTCTTACATTAATTTGAAAAGATGAATATATTAATTACTGGTGGTAATGGGTTTATTGCCACAAATATTTATAAAACAATCAAAAATAAACACAATGTATATTTGACCAGTAGAAAGACTTTAGATGTCTTAAATAAAGATCAAGTAGATAACTTTTTTGATGATCATCAAATAGATATTGTCATTCACACAGCCGTATCTGGCGGAAATAGAACCCAAGAGGACAATACTCATACTTTAGTAAACAACTTGTTAATGTTTGATAATCTTGTCAAAAACAAACATAAATTTGGATATTTAATTCATTTCGGCTCTGGTGCAGAGTTTGACAGAAGAACCGATATATCATCAGCAAAAGAAAATGATGAATCTTGCCCCTTTGATTATTATGGATTGTCAAAGAAGATTATCAAAAGAGAGATAGATAAATTAGAAAACTTTTACAACCTCCGCATATTCGGCTGTTTTGGGCAAGATGAGCCAGATACAAGATTTGTTAAGTCAGCAGTGAGAAGCGTAAAAGAAGGCAAACCAATAGAAATACATCAAAATAGATACATGGACTTTATTTACATAGAAGATTTGTGTAAGGTTGTAGAGCATTATATTGAAAATATTTCGAAAAAAAGATTAGCAAAAGATATCAATTTGTGTTATAATAGCAACAAGTCTTTGCTAGAAATAGCAAACAAAATTAATAAACTTATGGGAAAGTCTTTTGAAAATGTGTCAATAAAGCAAAGCGGTTATCATACGGAATATACCGGAGATGGGCAAAAGCTATATTCATTAGATTTGCAATTGTATGGACTTGAAAAAGGATTAGAAAGGTGCATTAATGTCTGAAAAATTAAAAGAAATACTTGATCTTGTTGAAGAATATGTAGAAGACAAAAACAGCAAAGAATGGAAAGCTGGCGAAGACTGGTTGGCGTATTCTGGACCTGTATTTGATCAAAACGAATATAAAGCGGCAATTGAAACATTACTTTCAGGTTGGCTTATTTACGGTCAGCAGGCTAGAAAATTCGAACTTGAATTTGCCCAAGAGCTTGGAAAAAAAGCTGGCATTTTGACGAATTCAGGCAGTTCGGCAAATCTACTTATGGTCGCAGCTTTAACAAGTAAAGATAGATATGTGAAGAAAAAATGGAATTTACAGAAGGGTTCCAAATTTATTACACCCATTGTCTGTTTTCCGACAACGATTAACCCCCTTATTCAATGCGGCTTCGAGCCAGTGTTTGTAGATGTAACTCTGCCAGACCTTAACTTAGACTTGGATCAAGTAGAAAGGCTTCTGGAAGAAGACAAGAACTCTGAAATCAGAGGAATTTGCTTTGCACATGTTCTCGGCAATCCTCCTAATATGGATAGGCTAATGGCTTTGGTAGAAAAACATAATCTTGTTTTTCTTGAAGATGCTTGTGATGCTCTTGGGTCGTCCTATGATGGCAAGAAGTTGGGGTCTTATGGGGACATATCAACCTGCTCATTCTTTCCAGCACACCACATGACCATGGGTGAGGGAGGATTTGTAGCTACAAGCTCAGGAAAACTAAGACAAATTTTAGCTAGTTTTAGAGACTGGGGTAGGGCTTGTTATTGCAACACATCCATGCCCGGAAATGTTACATCCGGAACTGCTTGTGGTAATAGATTTGGTGACTGGCTCCCCGGCGCACCCGGAGCAAATTACGATCATAGATATGTTTTTGATGAAATCGGATACAATCTAAAGCCTCTAGACCTGCAAGCAGCTATTGGTCTTGAGCAGCTAAAAAAGCTGCATGATTTCCACGAGGCAAGAAAGGTTAATTTTGATAAAATGACTGAAATTTTTAAGCCTTACGAGAAATATTTTCACTTGCCGGTCGCCACAGATAAGGCAGATCCAAGTTGGTTTGGGTATCTTCTTACGCTAAAAGAAGGTTCTGGTTTTACTAGAATGGACTTCATTAACCATTTGGAAAGCAACAAGATCCAAACTAGATCATACTTCTCTGGAAATATCCTTTATCACCCCGGATACCAACATATTGCTAAAAATTATGAGGATCTTCAAGGTCAATTTCCAATTGCACACAAAGCGACATTTAATTCTTTCTTTTTAGGTACATTTATCGGTATTGACGACGAAAAATTGGCTTATATTAAGGAAATTGTTGATAAATTCTTCGAGGAAAAAGCATGAAAATAGTCTATGTTACCGGCTGCTTGGGGTTTATTGGCTCCTATGTTACCAGAAAATGTCTTGAAAAAGGGTGGATGGTCTATGGAATTGACAAATGCACCTATGCAGCCAACACAGATCTGATTGAAGAGTTCTCAAAACATTCAAATTTTAGGTTTGAGAAGGCTGATATTAAAGATTTGAACCATCTGTATGACTGTGATTATGTAATAAACACAGCAGCAGAGTCACATGTTGCCAATAGTATTGTTAGTAGCGATAAATTCCTTGAAACTAATGTCTTGGGGACTAAAAATCTCCTAGAATTAATCAGGAGCAAGCAAAAAAATGTAGGAAAAAGACCAGTTTTCTTACATTTTAGCACTGATGAGGTGTATGGAGACATTATTCATGGCTCTCACAAAGAAGATGACCTTTTAAAGCCTAGTAATCCTTATTCTGCGTCCAAAGCGGCAGCAGATATGCTTGTTTTGGCTTGGGCAAGGACATATGATTTGGAATATGTCATTGTAAGACCAGCGAATAATTATGGAATCGGTCAATATCCAGAGAAGCTAATACCTTTGACTGTAAAAAACCTTAATCGTGATAGGAAAACTTGTTTACATAACGGTGGAGAGCCATATAGGTGTTGGCTTCACGCTGATGACACAGCCGAAGCAGTTATAAAAATCATAGAAAGTGGAAAACTTAATGAGATTTATAATATTTCGGGTCACGAAGACCAAAAAAATATTGATACTGTCAAGAAAATTGTTGAATGCTATGGGCATGATGTGGCTGACTTAGAAAAATATGTAGACTTTTCTTATTCTAGGCAGGGTCAAGATGTTAGATATTCTGTTGATGATAACAAACTACAGTCTTTAGGTTGGCACACAATGAGGAAATTCAACCAAGAAATCCAAAGCATAGTAGAGTATTATAAAAACAAGTTTGTGTGGTAATATAATGTCTAATTGGTATGGCGATTGCGAGCCAAACATAATAAACATCCCTTTGTCAAAAAATCTTGCAAAATGGCGATCATCGACTCCAACCCCAGAGCAACAATTGAGAGATCTTAGCTCAAGAGGTCCGTTTGTTTCTCAGTTTAAGGATTACAATTACGATAAAAATCTGGCTAATTTTTTAAAGGGAAAGAGGGTAGCATATGTTTGCCCTTCTCCGCATCTTCAAGGTTTAGGTCTTGGAGAAAAAATAGATTCATATGATATTGTTGTTAGGGTTAATCAAGCTTATCATATGCCTGAAAAAGATTGGAATGATTATGGCAGGAGAACAGATGTTTTAGTTAATTGCATGAACATCATTAAAATTAATGCACTAAAGCAAAATATAGAATTTGCAAAATCAATGAAATATATTGTTTGCCCAATGGTATCGATGTGGGATATTCAGAGAGTGCATGATTTTCTAGACGAGATTGGTCAACCATGGCACAATGTCTGTGATGGATATTTGTTTAAAGTGTTTAGAGAAGTTGGCACAACCTGTAATACGGGTCTAACTGGCATAATTACTCTTTTAAACTATGATGTAAAAGAGCTTTATGTAACCGGTATGACATTCTTTAACATGAACCAATTTGGAAAAGTGTATGGTGACACTTACCAAGATGCAGCTCTAAAGGGGGGAAACTTCCGAACATCTGCAATTGACAATACTCCAATTGTAAAAGATCTTAGAATGGATATTCATCACCAACAGCCTCAAATAGATTATTTTCATAAAATTATAGCATATCATTACATGAGAAAATTAAAATTAGATGATTTTTTACTTGAAAATTTTTCAAAATCTGTTAAATTTATAGAGAACAAATATAAAGGAAATAAATAATGTCAAAAACTATAGCTATGATTCCCGCTCGCCTTGGTAGCAAAAGAGTTCCAAAAAAAAACATCCGTCTTTTAAACGGTATACCTTTGATCAGCTACATTATTAGGGCTGCGAAAGAAGCAAATTGCTTCGATGACATATATGTTAACTCAGAATCAGATATTATTGGAGAAATTGCACAAAGGGAAGGAGTAAAATTTTATAAACGCCCTGAGCAATATTCTACAGATTCAGCCACTAATGATCATTTTACACATGATTTTTTAGACAATACGGAATGTGAAACTTTAGTCCAATTACTTCCGACTTCTCCTTTCATAACACCGGAGGAAATAAGAGACTTTACAAGAACAATGCACAGAGTGGGCGCTGACACTATGATATCGGTGTTTAACCAACAAATAGAATGTGTTTATAACGGATCGCCAATAAATTTTGATCAAAAAAAGATAACTCCTCCATCCCAAGATCTGGAACCAATTAAGCCATACGCATGCGGTTTAATGGGTTGGAAAAAAGATAATTACTTAAGTAATATGGAGAAATACAATTGTGCTTATCATGGAGGTGAAGGTAGTATTCATTTTTTTGAGTTGAGCGGATTTTCTACGGTAGACATTGATAATGAAGAAGATTTTCAATTAGCAGAGGCAGTTGCAAGGTCGATTCAAAAATCAAATGATGATCCAATGTACTATAACAGTGATGAAGTATTTGATGCCGATAGACTCAGAGTGTTGCTGGAGGATGGAGTCACAAACAACAACATGTTTAACTTTAACAAAGAAGTTGTATCAGCTAGAGAGATCATTGAAAATAATCCAACAGATGTGTGTTGGTCTCACACTCTTATAAACTCTCCATCAACCTGCGCTACTTTGATTGCACAAATGCCGGGAGAGGGCAACAGACTTCATTATCACTCTGAGTGGGATGAGTGGTGGCTCATAATGAAAGGGGAGTGGAAATGGCATGTGGAGGGTCGAGACTTGACTGTAAAAGAAGGAGATGTTGTTTTTATTGAAAGGTTTAAAAAACATAAAATCACAGCCATTGGCAATCAGCAGGCAATAAGACTAGCTGTTAGTCGTGAAGATGTAGATCACATTTACCCCGGAGAAAACTAGTATGGCTGAAAAAATTAGACAACATTCCTTTGAAGACGAAACTTATCAAATTGGCGTAGATTTTGACGGGGTTATTCATGCAAATTCGAAAGGATTTTATGACGGCACTGTCTATGATGACCCAATTCCGGGATCCCGAGATGCTTTGATAGCCCTAAGTAAAAAATATAAAATCATTGTCTTTAGTGCTAAGGCAAGAGAAGATAGAATGCTAATAGGTGGCAAAACTGGAGTTGAATTGATTTGGGAGTGGCTTAAGAAGTATGACATGGACCAGTATGTTGAAGATGTCACAGCGGAAAAACCAAGAGCTGTATACTATATTGACGACAAGGCGATTAGGTTTGTTGATTGGAATTCTGCACTCAAGGAAGTGATGTGAGAAATTTTGCAGTAAATACTAGATTTAACATACATATAGACTTTGATAAAAGCCATGGGTCTTACATATATGACAAGAATACTGACAGACAGTATTTAGATTTGTTTGGCATGTACGCATCTCTTCCTCTAGGATACAATCACGACATATTTAAAACCGAACAATTTAAAAAAGAAATCCTACAGGCTTCGACATTTAAGGTTAATAACTGCGAATTTATAACCGATGCAGCACTGGAGTTCGACAGTCTATTTCAGGATTATGCAGGCAAAGGAGTTTATAAATACTTTCATTATTGTTGCACTGGTGCTTTGGCTGTGGAAGCAGCTATTAAGACTTCAATAGAATACAAGGGTCACTCAAATCCAAAAATACTTTCTTTTGATAATAGTTTTCACGGCATCAATAGTTATGGCGGCTTTATAACATCCAGATTCTGGCCCGCAGATCAGAAGCTCAATAGCTTTCCTGAACCATTTTCAATCAAGGTTGCTGCGGATTTGAACAAAACTGAAGAGCATCTCAAGGCAGGAGATATAACTTGCGTTGTCGTCGAACCAATACAATGCAGCGTTGGAGATCTCCACATGGATTATGACTTTCTTATAAAGCTAAGGGCACTAACGGAACAATACGATGTGCCGCTGATCTTTGATGAAATACAGGTTGGCTTCGGAGCAACAGGAAAGCTATGGTTCTTTGAACACTTAGGATTCAATCCAGATATTGTTGTGTTTGGAAAGAAAACTCAGGTTTCTGGAATAATGGTACAAGATAAGTTTGGTAAAATATTTCATAAAAACAATATTACAAAATTAGCTGTAACATGGAATTCTGATATTTTAGATATGATTAGGTGCAAATATATTATGGAGGCTTATAAAAATTATAATATATTAGAAAATGTAAACTTAATTTCAAAATACATAAAAGATCTTATGAACCAGAATAGCAATATACAAAACTTTAGGAACAAAGGATTGATAATGGCTTTTGATTTAAAAACTCAAGAATTAAGAGATTCGTTTGCCAAAAGATTATTTAATTCAGGCGTACTAACAAATCCAACTGGAACTCGATCAATTAGAATTAGACCAAGCTTAAGTTTGAACAAAGAAGATGCTACAATAGCTCTGTCGACAATAAAAGAGGTAATGTAAAATGATGATAGATTTTGAAAATATTGAAAAGAAAACTTATGAAATTATCGAATCTGAGGGTTATGCTGAATTAGTTGACTCTATCAAAGCCGCCAAAAAGATTTTTTTGATAGGTAATGGTGGGCTGCATTATGTCGCCAGCCATATGTCCACCGACATGTCCAGACTGATTCCTGACAAGACTTGTTATTCTTTTGATAATGTTGGTTTTATAACCTCTAATGCTAATGATCATGGGTATGAGCATATCTTTGAAAGATGGCTAGAAACTACAGCTATGGTAGAAGACCCAAGCGAGTGCCTAATCGTAGGTATGTCATGCTCTGGTAATTCTACCAATATCATCAATGCCCTACATTGGGGTGATGAAAAGGGATTTGCAACTCATATGATGAGTGGTCAAAAGTCTAAAAAACTAAAACAAAATATAAAAGAATTGGTGTATGGTTGTGATTATTTTCACACTGTCGAAGTTATGACAATGATGCTTTTCTATGAAATGATTCACCAAACTGGCAACCACTGCCCATCGATTAATCAAGAAAAGAAGAGAATGGCAAATTCTCCTCTTAGGGCATAATAAATATATGAAAAATGTTTTGGTAACAGGGGGTTCTGGCTTTGTCGGAACTAGGCTAAAGATTAAAAACCCAGACTGGAAATATTTATCCTCAAAAGACTGTAATCTTTCAAATTTTGATAGCACATACGAACTATTTTCAGATCTTAAGCCCGATGCAATATTGCATCTTGCTAACAAAGTTGGAGGAATAAAAGAAAATTCAACAAAGCAAGCAGAGTTTTACGACACAAACACATATATAAACACAAATGTTCTTAAAGCCGCCCACAAAGCAGGAATTAACCGAGTTTTATCCTGCTTAAGTACTTGCTCATTTCCAGATACTGTAAGCTCTTATCCGTTTATTGAAGAGGATATACTAGCAGGTCCCCCGGCTAAAACAAATTTTACTTATGGATATACAAAAAGAGCTTTATTGGTGCAAACAAATGCTTATAGGCAGCAATATGGAGTAAATTATTCTACATTTTGTCCATCGAATATATATGGACCAAATGACAACTTTGATCTAGAAAGCTCGCACTTCGTACCTGCCATGATAAGAAAGATACATGAAGCACACGACGGAGATACAGTTGAATTTTGGGGCTCTGGAAGCCCTCTGAGGCAACAATTATATGTCGATGATTTAGTGAGAATAATCCCTTTTCTCTTAGACAACCACAGCACCGATGTGCCCCTAATCATATCTCCTGATCAAAACTTGTCGATAAAAGAAATGATAGAAATCTTTTTAAACAATGTAGAAAAAGATGTTAAAATAGTGTTTAATAATAAGTTAGATGGTCAATATAGAAAAGACGGATCTAATAAAAAATTCAAAGAACTGTATGGCGATTTTGAATTTACTAAATTTGAAAATGGAGTTTTAAAAACTTATGAGTGGTACAAAAAAAGCAAATAAAGTTGCTATTATCACAGGCATTACTGGTCAAGATGGTTCATATCTCGCCGAGCTTTTGCTGGAAAAAGACTATAAGGTGGTGGGATTAAAAAGAAGAACCTCCCTAATTTGTACCGATAGGGTCGACCACCTTTTTTCAAATAAAAACTTTATATTAGAGTATTTTGACCTCAACGATGCTGGTTGTATGTGGTCCTTGATCAATAAGTATAAGCCCGACGAGATCTACAATTTAGCAGCACAATCACATGTCAGAGTTTCTTTTGATTTGTCAGAGCATACTGTAGATGGTATTGCTATGGGGACACTAAGGTTGCTTAATGCAGCGAAAGAGCTAGTGCCAGAGTGTAAGATATATCAAGCATCTTCCTCAGAAATGTATGGGGATAATCCCAAATATCCTTTTAATGAAGAGTCGACCCTTATGCCAGCATCTCCATATGCTTGCGCTAAGGTTTTCGCTCATAACCTCGTAAGAAACTATAGAATGTCATACAATCAATACGCCTGTAGTGGTATTCTTTTTAATCATGAATCACCAAGAAGAGGTGAAACTTTTGTTACTAGAAAGATTACTATGGCCGCAGCTAGGATCAAACTAGGTCTTCAAGATAAATTATTTTTAGGAAATCTCGACGCCAAGAGGGATTGGGGCTTTGCTGGAGACTATGTAAAGCTCATGTGGATGATGCTACAGCAAGAAGAGGCAGATGATTATGTTATCGCAACAGGCGAGACCCACTCCGTAAAAGAATTCTTAGACGCAGTTTTTGACCAAGCAGGTCTTGGAAGCGCCGATAAGTATGTGGAGATTGACCCGAGGCTCTTTAGACCACAGGAGGTACCTTATCTCCTTGGAGACTCAACAAAGGCAAGGGAAAAATTGGGCTGGACGCCTGAAGTCACATTTGAAGGTCTCGCTAAGATGATGTTCGAGGCAGACTTAGAATATTTTAAAAAAGAAATAGGAGAAAAATAAAATGAACATGTCAGACCAAGCAGTCGGAGCAGTAATGATGGCTCTTCAAAAAAGTCTTCTGGAACAAACAGACATTGTACCAGTTCTCAAAGGTTTTGAATTCGTATCCGCAACGCAAGAAGAAGGGGCAGAAGCTCAACTTTTTGTTAAAAATCCACCACTTTTTAAGATGGGAGTCGAAGAAGTGGAAGGCGAAGAACAATAGATGCCAACCTACTGTTATCATTGCGAAGCGTGTGATGAGCACTTTGAAGCATTTCATTCCATGAAAAGCATCGAAACTATTTGCAAAATATGCGAGACGGAGGATCAACTAACTAGGGTGCCTTCTATGCCAACATATTTTAAAAAAAATAGTGCTGGAAATGTAGTTAGACAACACATAGAAGATGCAAAGCAACAATTGACTGATGATAAAAAACAAGCGAGGGAAGAATACAAATGATGCTTCTCATTATTTTTTTAGTTATTTCTATATCACTTAATTGTGTTTTGCTTTGGTACATTCGAAAAATGCTAGGTAATCTATTGTCTGTATCTGATAATATGGGAAACTTAGTGGAGGACTTGGCTTCATACCAGAACCATTTGCAGCAATTGTATGAAATGGAAATGTATTATGGAGAGCCAAGTATTAGAGAATTAATAGTCCATTCTAGGCAAATTATTGAACATGTAAAAGAGTTTAATGATGTTTATAGCTTAACAGAGGAAAGGATGGACAAAATCAATGAAATAGAATTAGACTAATATGGCAAAAAAAAAGAACCTATATTTTACAAAAGTTCATGAAGACGCAATTGTACAATATGCACAGACAGATGATATAAAAATAAGAACAGATTTGTATATTGAGTACATAGCCCCAGCATTTAATGAGATGGTTGATAAGATCATTTACACTTATCGCTTTACTTCCCTTCCAAATATTGAAGTATTAAAAGATGAATGCAAGATATGGCTTACAACTATTCTAGACAAATATGACCCAAACAAAGGGTCCAAAGCTTTTTCTTACTTCTCAGTAATCACAAAAAACTGGTTTATTCATAAAGTCAGAAAAACAAACCAAAGTAACAAAAGAGAAGTTCAAATAGATGACCTTCCAAAAAACATTGACATGTCAAAGATAACAGTAGAACATGAGTACGATGCCGCTAGGCAAGACTTTGAATTTTGGCAGAACCTTTGGAACGAGATCAATCATTGGGAAAAAGCAATCACAATGAAGCCCAACGAAGAAAAAGTATATGAAGCAGTCCGTATGCTATTGTCTTCCCCAGATTGCATAGAAATTTACAACAAAAAAGCCATTTACTTTTACATCAGAGAAATCACAGGTCTCAACACAAAACAAGTCGTTAACAATCTAAATAAAATGAGAGTTAGGTACAGAGTATTTAAAAAGAAATGGGATCGTGGAGAAATATAATTTAGCACTATTTATATTACCATGAAAGATCTAGACTCATATATTGACGAAGCAATTAAAAACATAAGAAGCGACCGAGCCATTACCACAACTCTATTAATGGAGTTGATGGAATACATGAAAAAAGACGACGAACGCAAAGAAAAAGTCGGTACAGTCGCTGCCAAATATGTTGAAACCCTACAAAGATCAAACGAGCAACTTGTAAAAGTAAGTGCCCTTATTCAAAAGAAGACAGCAGGTTCTGATGAGTTAAGTAGCCAAGACAAGGAGGAGTTGTTTGACTTAATTAAGGAGACGGGCTAATGGCCTCAACTGACAATAAGGCAAGTGGCTCTTTGGGGTTAGATCCAAACGCTGATATGGGTAGAAGCAAAAGCGAATATTCCATGGCTAATCTACCTTATGGCTTACTTAACAGAAATATTTTAGATGACAACGGCATCACCGGCGCTAGCGAAAAAGTTAAAGCTGGAGATGGCTTTTTTAAGCAGCTAAAGGTTGCAAAGCAAATAGCCTTAACAAGTCGACCCGACATTGGAAAGACATATTATGCGATAGTTTTAAAAGTATTACCACAGGGCAGCCCCGGCAGTGCCCAACAGCGGTCCCTAGAAGCATTGGGAGCGGGAGCAGCCCCATCTACTTTTGAACCAACAGATGCGAATCCAACATATAAGCACCCCAGCAACAAAAATGAATCTTTAGTGAGGATAAAGGCACGAATTCCAGAGTTGCATGCCAACATTCCAATACCAAGCACATATCCACGAAATTATATTGAAAATGAATCAAATTTTAAATCAAGTGATTCTCTCTCCCCTAGTGCTTTTTCTCCAAGCGGTCGAGAAACAGTGGAAATGTATGACAATATATCAATTTTATTATATCCAACATTTGTGGCAGTTGGAAAAGACACACCAGTACCACAACCGGGTTCTATTGTTATGGTAGAGATGACTTCGACAGAGGCAGGAATATATATTGGACCAGCAAAATCAAAAGATATTCCTAAAACATTTACTGAAAACATATATTCAAACTCTTCTTTGCCTTTTGAATATTCAAAAAACATTGACAAGGGCACATCTGCACAGCCTGCTATGGGGAATACTCTATCGGATGCATATGAAGATGCATTCTTGGAAATTGGAGACATGGTTATTGGATATGGTTGGGACAAGACAAAAGAACAATTGGCAAAAAAAGCACTTGGCGGAGATTTTGGATCTCAAGTTGCCAAATATGTGTCACTAAATACGCCTTACTTGCAAAAACAAGGGGCAAATTTTTATTCATCTAACGGCGGTCTGCTGTTGAAACCAAGATCGACTTTAGCAGGAATTACTCAAAAGGTTGTTGATGAAAAAGGTAGAGTTGTTCATAAGGATTCAAAAATATTAAATAGAGGAATATACAAAGTAGCTACACAAGTCAGCTATTTAAAAGATATAAAAATAAAACCAACAGAATATGACACTTACAACTATAATGGACCATTGTATGCATTAACAACCAACAGGGTTAGGGTTTACTCATATGGAGACTTGGGCAATTTTGCAGAAAATTTAGTCCCAGTAAGCTCTGTTTTGGGAGCAAGAACACAAAAACTTCATATTTTAGCAGCAGAGAGAATAAAGCAATTAAATTATGGATGGATAGATTTTTTAAAAAAATCACCCATATCTTCGCAACCAAAATACAATGAGATATTTAAGATTTCCCGTGGCTGGCAGCCCAACCAATACAACGATAATTACAAACTCTATATAGAAAAGCTCTCAGACAAATACGGATCTCTAGAAGAGGGCATAAAATTTGAACCATTTCACACATCTTATGAGACTGGTTTAGTTTTTAAGTTTGGAAACAATGGCTTTGCTGATAAAAATATTAATTTTTTACAAAATACAGCATGGCAGTGGCTTGTTAATAATGCATATTTGTATGGAATTTATCCCACTGGAAGGCTATACAACGAATGGGAAGTTAAGGTCCCAAGAGAAAATTGGTTCACTGGGACAGAGTTTGTTGATTATAATTCTGGAAGCACGATAAATGGCAAATATTATAAATATTGTTCGTATGTCGTTGAAGAAAGTATAAAAACAGGAAAAAATACATCCGATGAGGAATATGATGATATTATATTTGAATAAAATGAGATCCGGAGAATAAGAAATGGCAAACCCCAATGATCTTACAAAGTTAAATAAAGCAGAAAAACATGCGCTTCAAAATGCAACAACAAAAGAAAAGCTGCAACTAGAAGGTATATGTAATTCTAAAAAACTTGAGCATGTGCCAAGGTTAAAAGAGGCAGAGCAATCTAGCGAAACTCTATTTTCTGGACAAAACAATGCAGAAATAGTATTCGGAAGAGACCGACCATCTGAATTGTGTTCCGGATATGGCGGGAGTGGAGATACACACTGCGGAAGAATTGATATAGTAGTAGGAAGATACCCAAATCAGGAGGATCCTGAAAAAGAAGTTAATCCAAATTTTAAAAAAGACGCAGCTAGAATTTATATTAGCCAAAGAACAGACATAGACAAGAATTTTAAACTAACAAAAGGTCGTGTTGGTAATTCAGTAGCAAGGTCTGCAATAGGGATTAAGGCAGATGCGGTCAGAATTATTGGAAGAGAAGGGATTAAGCTTGTAACCAGAGTCGACCGTCGCAATTCAGTCCCAGATGGAACCGGCGAAATAACGACTATAAAGGGCATAGATCTAATTGCAGGAAACAAAAGCGGAGACTTGCAACCGCTTGCAAAAGGTAAAAATTTAAATGAAATATTAAATATTATTTCCAATGATCTTGAGTTAATAGTCGGAATGGTCAATTCCTTAGCAACAAAACAGTTAGCATTAGATTCAGCATTAGCCGCTCACACACATTCAGTCATACCAGACCCCACGAGCCCTACTTTGTTAGGTACTTTGCCGTCTCTGACTGCTGCTACAGCGTGTGCCATCGATGCAGCACAGCTTGGATTCTTAGACTTTCCATCTCATTTTAATAGAAATATTAGTATCATAAGTCATAGGCAAGAATACTTAAAGAAAGGTGGATCAAAGTTTATACTTAGTAGCTATAACAATACAAACTAGAGACATAACATGGCAGATTTTAATTATCAACAGCTTAAACAAGCAACACATATAGTGGTTTCTCAAGGAGAATCCAATGTTCTTCTTCGTCAAAAAGCAAGTAATTCATCAAAAACACTGTATAAGATGCCAATATCCTCTCAAATAACCATGTTGAGGGAATATGCAACCGGAAATAGTGAATGGGCATATGTTAAAGTAGTAGATACCGGGGATATTGGATATGTCCGAACAAAATATCTTCTAGAAATAGACAATTCGGCAAAAAATGGGTTTTTTCTGCTAAAAAAAGAGATACAAGTTGAAAAAATGTCCCCCCTAGCTCTAGCAATCATACCTGACTGGCAAGAGACTGATGAGCCCTACTACCACAGGGAAAATGGCGAATGGTGGGTATCTGTCGTCCTTCCATATACTTGCTTAAGCAGCAATCAGGATCTAGAAAACAAAAAGCAAGAAGCAAAATTGTCTGCGATAGAGCAGATGTATGAATACTTTGGAGTTTCTGATGAAATTTTGCCCCAAATAGGTTACGGTCCTGAAGGGTTTAATAATGGTCTCTTGTCTAGCTATGTAAAAGACCATTATTTATCATCAAGACCAAATAGTAAGTTGAGAATGTTGGTAATTATACCAGCAATATACCTAGAATATGTTAAAGATAAAGCAGAACAAGCATCAGAAGTTTTAGAACTACAAGATGTAGATGAAGATTTTTGCATAAAAATAGATTTGGAAACAATCAACGATCAGCAGCAAACTTTTGTCGATTGTTTGGCTCAACAATACAATAATTTCATATTATCAAACTTCAAGGTTAATCCGTTTAAATACGAAAAAGAAATAAAAAAGCAACGAGACGCTTTCCAGAAGCTCAAATCATTTTTAACTAAAAACAACATTAGTTTAGATCCTATAGACAATCAAACAAAGGGAGAATATTGTTCTGATATTGCATACAGGGGATATGTAAAGGTATGTTTCGATAAGGAATTTAAACTGTATTCTGTGCTCCACACTGATAGCACTAAGGAAGATAAACCTCTTTTAGCTGGCTTTTCAGTACTTAAGAATTCTTATCCATTTAATGAACCAAGGGTTGCTTATTTGTTTTTAAAACAAGTTGAAATTTGCCGAACAGAGCCTACAACTGAAGTATTCTTTAAAAAATATGTAATAGACCCTAAGCCAGTGCTCGTTCAAGCAACGACAGCAACTGAAACTGTGGAGCAAAAACAGCCCGGACTGTTCGGAACGCAAGAGCTTGGTCTAGCGCTGGACACTGGAGCAATAATAGTTGCTTTGGCTAAAGATTTGGGAGACCTTTTCGGGCTAGATGAGAATATAGATCCCAAATGTTTCACAGAGTCTCAACAAGAAGAGTTAGCAAAAAAAGCATCAGAAGCAAGAAACCTAAGAAACATTGTTTCCGGAGATAAATTCTCTTCACCAGACTCTTTATGCGATCTGGTCGACCTTCTTGGTCCACTTGGAGCTGGAAGCCTTGAAGTTGTTTATGACCTTGTTTTAAGAGATATAGATTTTGGAACAATATGGAGAATGACTTTTCCAGATTTTGGAGATAACGACGACAGCGATGATGACGACGATGACGACAGTGATAACGGCGAGAATGACTTTGGCTTCGGCTTCGGAGACGGAGATTTTGACCTTGGAATTCCCGGTCTAACCGGTCTCGGCAGTATCTCAATCGGAATAGAGCTTCCCTCTTTTAGTTTGATGAAGATATTTGGATCTGCAATTGGTAAAATGTTTTTGTTTGCAATTTCTCAAATACTCTTAGCTATTATTATTAGGCTTTTGAAAGCTAGGTGCGAGATGTTACTTGCTGCTGCTGCAACAGGGGGTCTTGTAGCTGCTGGCTTGGCTATATATAACAACGAAGAAGAAACTTCTGACCCATTAGTTTTAGCAAAAAAGAATTATGGTGCCGAAAATATTAATGACGCTCTTCAAAACTCTATCGGAGTGTTTGAAGAAAAGCCATACGAGGAAAATGTTTCAAATATATTTGACAATTGTGGAATACCGTCTACTGCCGTCCCCGCATCGACAACAAAAGAATATCTAGATGAAGTTTCAAAAATAATTTCTCCTGTAGAGCTTTTAAACTTATTTGATGGTACCACAGCAGGCGGTGTTTTAAGCGAAGTGCTTGTTTTCACAAAAGAGAACTACAGCGATATTTATGCATTTAAAAATAATACATCTAAAATAAGAGAAATGTTCATTTGCTTGGGGGAAAATATAAGTCCTAGTGTAATAGAGCAAATTCAAAATGATATTGTTATGCAGTTGGAAAATCCAGATCTGTGCAGAGACATAAAAGATGAATTGCTTGAAAAGATGAAGGAAAAGTGCCCTGATCCAATACTGTATGATTCTATGTACCAAAAGGAGATACAGTCAGATGTTCAGAAATTTCAAGAAATCATTGAAATACTGGAGTCTGGATTAGAAGAGGCATGCAACGCCAACGGCATAAGTTATGCTCAAGCAAATGGCGGATTTGTTCCAAACGCTGTTCCAAACCTTTTTAACAATTATGAAACTGGGGAGCAAGGTCTGTTGGCTTCCCCGGAATACAAGCCACTAAGTCAAAACTTTGCGATTGACAGAATGACAGAGACCTTGTTTTCCCCAACAAAGACAACAATTAGCGCAGAAACTAAAAATTATTTTAACTCTCTATACTCAACAGAAAGGTGGAACAAGCTAATCTCTGTATTTACAGAGCCTTTGGTAAATAAAATGATAGTCACTATAGAGCCAGAAGAAGAGGAGCAAGTGAAATATGTTACAATTAGTAATGAAGTGGACGCACAAGTAACTGGCTTGACTAGCGTTTCTACAATACCAAGACTTTATTTAAATCCCAATGGAACATCGGAGATGACAAATTTATTCATCAATGATCAGTTATTAGAACCAGATGGGAAATTGTCTCTCGAATCAGTGCCAATTGCAGAAAAGACACAAGAATTAGTTGAAAACAGCCCCATTGCAAAGAGTTTAAAAGAATCGGGAAAAGCTTCTAATCAAGAATTGATGTTTTACGAGTTGATAAGAAAATACTATAAAGAAAATGTTTCAAATAGTTATAAAGTTGCGCCATATTATATAACAAAAAATATAGGTGACGCCTACGGCACCGACGACCCTGTACAAAAACTGTATGATATTATTATCTCTGCTAATGCAAAAAAGTTAGCTAAAAATTATGGAAAAATATTTAGTTCTGAGGACATTAAAGGCAAAGCTACTCAATATTATTTAGCAGTAGCAGAAAATCTAGATGAAATTGTTGACTATCAAGTGTGTAAAGATTTTGTAAGCAACAACTATACAATGGGCGATAATGAAGATTTTGATGATTCAGAAACATTAAGCAAGAAGCAACTGGCTTCTTTGCTTGGAAGTTGTCATTTATATGCTCGATCATACATATTGGAATATTTTTTGAGATCTCTTGTTTTTATGACCGAGTACAATACGGATGTAAAACAAAAGTTGTCAACAATATATAAAGATTTTTCTTCTGAATACATCAAAAGTTTAATAAAACTATCCATAACGAATGAAAAATACGAGCAACTTTTAAAATCTAGTGATTCTTCATATGAGTATTTGAAAACAGTAAGCGATACAGAAGTGATCGAGTATCAGGGCGACACCCCCGGTTTGGATTATTTCATCAACGCAAACATTTCAGATGTTCAGCAAAAAATAATCAGCGCTATAGATCTGCTCGGCGGAATCCAAGGCGCAGGATCTCAACAAATACCACCAGCAAATGTGATTGTGGATTTAAATAAAGATCTTTGGGTCCACACTTACGCCAGTACATCAATTGAAAACAAATTGGGACAATTATATGATCCCTACCCTGTTGCTGTAAAGGAAGCCCTTACAGCACAAGAGATAAAGAAAGGGATCGAAAATACTAACTCAAGCTTATTTGAGGGAAGTAACTACGAACAGTTTAAGAATGGAAAATTCTTTTTGCAAAAATATTATTATGTAGAAGATTATTCAGAGAACGAAGCGCCTGCACCGGCACACCAAAACAATTTTTTTAACAGACCATTTCACCCAGAAACTAAATATACAATTAATGAGTATGGGCTGAATATGTTGCTCGACGACAACGGACCATTACCGCTTGCCGTAGATGCCGTAGGCGCAGTCGCCGCAGGATTCGCACTCGGCTCCTACGCATCGGACTACATCAAAGGTTTTAAATTTGGATACAGATTGTGCTACGGAATAGCATATGAAACGCCCTCACAAATAGAAAACACAGGCGACGAAACTCAAGATCCTGATGTATACGCTGCTGCTAAACGAATATTTAAAATAATTGGTGGAGATACAGCATATCCACTTAGCCCACTTGCAGAGGAGAACGACAATCATCCTGCGGCTACTATTGAGGGTATTAATCAATTGTGTGCAAGAGACAAATCCATGATATGCTTTGATGGTGAAAATATAGCGATTGGAAAAAAATACGGAGAAAGTGTATACAAATACCTTCTTAGCAAACAAAACGCCTCAATAGAAGATCTTGATGAGGAGAGCAGTTTTTCTGTAATTATTCCGATAATCAAAGTAGAAGAGAATATCGATCTTAGCAGCATTTCGGTCAGCGATTTTATTGAAATAGGTAAATCTGGTGGGTTTGAAAACAATAATCTTAAAACTGATCTAATTAATAGTGAAGAATTTAATGATTTTTTAAGGTTTTGCGTACCAACGGACGATATAATATACTTTTTAACTTTCTATGGCATGCAAAAGATGTTTTATAAAAATAATGAAGCGCAAAATGCCTTTTTCAATTCAAAAGAGTCTTTAGACAGGCTTCTAGAGATAATTATAAATGCTAAGAAATTTGATTATTTAGGATAAAAAAATGTCACAAATTAATACATTAGCTCCAAGACTGCCATTAACCATCGACTCAAAGTTTGGGCACGAAATGTTATTGACAATAAGGCAGACAACAAAACAAAATTTAAAATGTCTGTTATTAACTGCCCCCAGAGAAAGAATGATGGATCCAGAGTTTGGTGTAGGTCTTAAAAAATACTTATTTGAGAACACCGCACCGTCATTAGATACCAGCATTAAAATAAGAATAAGACAGCAGGTTAAAAAATATATGCCTTTTATTGATTTAAAGGGTCTTAGTATAAAAAGTGGGGATGAATTGTCGCCTCCGTCAGCCAACACTATGCTTGTGTCGATTAAATATTCAATTAGATCTGTAGGAGCTGATGATATTTTAAATTTGGCTTTGAAAAATGAATCATATTAGACTATTTAATCTAAGGAGTTACAAAATTGCCATTTGAAAAAAAAGATATAGTACCCATCAATTACACTAGTAGAGATTATCAATCTATTAGAAATGATTTAATTACCCATGTAAAAAGATATTACCCAAGTGTATATCAAGATTTTAATGAGGCATCTTTTGGCTCAATCATGATTGACACTGTTGCTTATGTGGGAGACATATTGTCTTTTTATATGGATTATAATGTAAACGAATCCTTTATTGAATCAGCAATAGAATCAAATAACATCATAAAATTAGCCAGACAAATGGGTTATCGATACAAGGGTCTGCCTGTCTCCTCTGGTGTTGTGACTCTTTATGTTATTGTCCCTGCGGCAGCCAATGGTGTGCAACCTGACTTGGATTATGCGCCAATATTGAAATCGGGCGCCGTTTTCACGGCTGGTTCATCCACCGCCACATTTACTTTAAATCAAGATGTGGATTTTTCATTGCCAAGCAACGAGGTTGTTGTCGCTACGGTCGATACAGACACTGGTGTTCCAACCGGATATGCGATAAAGGCATATGGAGAAGTTATTTCTGGTCAAATAAGGTCAAAAACAATAGAGGTCGGAGCATTTGAAAGATTCCGCAAAGTTCTAATTGCAGACAACAATATATCTGAAATTATTTCTGTAATTGACAGCGATGGAAACGAATACTATGAAGTTGATTACTTGACACAGGATGTAATTCACATCCCAATTATCAATAAGACAGCAGATAGTGACAGTGTTCCAATGATTATGAAGCCAAAAAGAGTGCCAAGAAGATTTGTTTTTGAACAATTAAGCAATCAATATTATTTGCAGTTTGGATACGGCTCAGAAACTAACATAACAAATGAGCTAATTAGCGAGCCAAATAAAGTTATATTAAATGTAAATGGAAAAGACTATATCACTGATCAAACATTTGATCCAACAAATTTGATCGAAACAGAAAAAATGGGAGTTTGCCCAACAAACACTACATTAACAATAAAATATAGAAAAAATAGTGTAAACATTAACAATGTAGCATCTAGAGCATTAACCGCAATTGGAGATGCATCGTATAGTTTTGCAAACAGAGGATCCCTTTCAACCGTAAAAATAAACAATGTGATTAATTCTTTAGAGTTTGAAAACGAAAAACCAATCCTTGGAAGCGTCTCTGCTCCAACAACTCAAGAGATAAAATATCGAGCATATGGAGCTTTTAGTTCTCAAAATCGTGCGGTAACAGCAGAGGACTACAGAGCAGTTGTGTACGCCATGCCTCCAAAATTCGGTGCAGTAAAGAGGTGCAACATAGTTCAAGATGAGGATTCGTTCAAGAGAAACCTAAATCTTTACATCATATCAGAAAATTCCGATGGACATTTGGTAGAATCAACCAATACTTTAAAAACAAACTTAAAAAATTACTTATCAAACTATAAAATGATAAATGACACTATTGATATAATGGATGCAAAAATAGTTAATTTAGGAATTAAAATTGATATCATAGCAAATGAAGAAACTAATAAGTTTGAAGTTTTGCAGAGAGCCATCGATGCATTGAAGTTTGAGATCTTAGGATCAAAATACAATATAGCAGAGCCTATAAGGGTGAGTGATATGTTTAGAGTTCTTAAAGATGTCGATGGTATTTTAGATGTTGTCTCTATTGGCGTTGAGAGAAAGACTGGATCTCTGTATTCTTCATTTTCTTATGATGTAAAAGCAAACACCTCTCCGGACGGAAGGCTAATATTAGGAAGAGACGATGTTATTTTTGAAGTAAAATACCCGGACTCAGATATCGTGGGGACTGTTAGATAATGGGATTATATAGATACACAGCTAGTGCTGACAACACAATCACAAATGCCTTCAGATCAAGCCTAGCATTTCGTGGAACAGGTTCTAATATGGGGGCAGCAGATGTCTTAGAATCTTTTTATATATCAGGGCAAACATCATCGTCCTCTGGTCTTTCGTCTGAAAAATCTAGAATCTTAATAAATTTCCCATTTGCGGATATTGAAACCGAAAGAAGTTCCAGCCTCCCAACAATCCCTGCTAGTGGAAATGTCTCTTGGTATTTAAGAATGTACAATGCTAGGCATGCATCTACACTCCCAAAGAAATTTTATATGTCAGTTCAGCCACTTTCTGCCTCATGGCAAGAGGGTGATGGTCTTGATATGGACGAGTATACGGATCAAACTTATGGAGTACTAAGCGGATCCAACTGGATTGTTTCATCTCTCGGCACCAATTGGACAACCCAAGGTGGCGACATAGTTCCTGACGGAGAAGGTGACGATACGATTACTGGTGTTGGATACTTTACCAATGGGACAGAAGACCTTGAAGTTGATATTTCTCACATGGTAGAGAAAATGCTTCATGGCTCTGGCTCTGGCTTGGCAAGATATGGGTTTTTAGTTAAACTATCTGGTAGTTATGAAACTGGATCTCACACTTATTATACTAAAAAGTTTTTTTCTAGATCAAGTGAATATTTTTTCAAAAGACCTGTGCTTGAGGCTAGATGGGACTCTACAGAGAAGGACAATGCCGCAACTTTTTACTTAAGCAGTGCCCTCGCCCCAGCGGATGACAATGTTAATAAACTTTATTTGTACAACTATATTAGAGGGCAACTAACAGACATCCCCGGACTTACAGACAATATAGTAGATGTTAGCCTTTTTTCAGGATCTGCTTTAAATGTTACCCCAACAGGAGATGCTATACTGTTGCCTCAAGGCGCAGGGGTTGCAGCAGATGGCGACACTGTAGCCGTAGGTGGAAAAATATCAACGGGAATATATACTGCTAGTTTAGTATATCCGGCAGCGAGTTCATCGGTAACGACTGTATTCCCAGTGTGGAACAAAAGTGGAACACAATATCACACAGGTTCAGCGATAACGGTAAATCTTTATGGAGCTTCAAATACAAACCCAAATCCAAATTTTGTTAGCAAGATAACTAATTTAAAAGACTCATATTCCCGAGCGGAAAATGCGAGATTTAGATTATATGTTAGAGAAAAAGGTTGGAGCCCGACAGCATATACTGTCGCTAGTTCACAAATAGAGAATTACATAGTTGAAAATGCATATTTTAAAGTATTTAGAATTGTTGATGATTTAGAGGCAATTGCTTTTGGAACTGGTTCAGCATCTACTCCACAGCAAACAGGTTCGGCAGGATCATACACCAGATTATCTTATGATATTTCTGGGAACTATTTTGATTTAAACATGGACTTGTTAGAGTCGGGGTATGCGTATGGTATAAAGCTAGCCTATTATACAAACGGTAGATATGATGAGCAACCAGAGGTATTTAAATTTAGGGTAGAGGATTAATGGCAAAATACGGCGATAAGACCAGCGGGTTAAAATCCCTTTTTGGCAAAAAAAGTACAAACGGACAAGCGTCTTCAAAATTTGTTGCTTCTGCAAGTTTAGATTCTTTAGGGGATCAAATAGAATCAGCAGATTATATTAGAGCAGAGCTAGAGAATAAAGAAAGAGTTGTGCCAACAGTAGATTTTTCTGCCCCGGCAAAATTCGCTAAATACGGATCTGCTAAAGAATATTACAAAACATCCATTGAAAGAATTTACAAGACCTATCCATATGATGGGTCAAAGAAAGAAAAAATTCAATGGTCTTTGTCTTCGTCTTATTTGGATAACTATATTTTTGAAAACGAATATCCTAGAACAAATGGATTCGTATCGTTTGCACCCCTAAATGGAGGCGCCGCAGCGTCCTTTGTCAATAACCCCGGAACTGGTGATGAAGCTTATCAATTGGCAACAAGCGCTCAATATGTTAGTGTAAAGGGTGGACCAAATCAAGCATCTCTTCCCCTGTACGATCAAAATCTAGAAAAATCAGCAGATTTTAAAAATCCAGAACATAAAGCAAATTTCTATGATACTTCCAACAATAGGGAAAAAAACATTACTATTGATGGAGCTACGGGAAACACTATTGAGTTCTGGTTAAGAACAGACGGCAATGTTTTTACAACTAAGGCTCTTTTTGATGCTTGGAACAGCGATGGAACCGCAGAAACTCAACCCGGTAGCGCTAGCTATGGTCGCCTCTTGTTGGAGAGCAGGTTCGAAACAACGAGCAACAACTTTGTCAATGGTTGCTTGATGCACCTTACATTCCACTCCGGTACAACTGGTGCAGAAAGAGTGCCACTGTTTCCAATTTCTATTATTGGTGCGCCAACAGTAGGAAGTTTTGACCATTATGCAGTAACAATTAAAAATAGCGGCAATCAATTAAATGTTAAAACATTTTATAACGGAAATCTTATTGAAAACAAGCTGACAGGATCATCTGTGCTAGAAGTCACAGGCGCATCTGCTGGCGGAATTGACGCTCATCTTGGAGGATACAGAACTTATCCAAATGAATATGTAAAAGCTGCCGGTATAACTGCTGGATTATCAACCTTTTCTGGTGGAGGTAATGCGTCTGCCTCATTTGATGAGTTTAGGTTTTGGAAAACAGCAAGGACAGAGAATGAAATCAATTCATATTGGTTTACTCAAGTTGGAGCAGGCACAAACACAGATACATCAAACACAAAGCTTGGAATATATTTTAAATTTAATGAAGGAATCACAGGAGACACCACATCAGACCAAAATGTTTTAGACTATTCAGGTCGAGTCTCCAATGGTCTTTATAACAATTATAGCGCCACAGCCAGAAGTACGGGGTCTGCAATGGTCTTGGCAGGAGCCGCTGAAAGAGAATTTAAAGACCCCATATTGTATTTCTCTCACCCAACAGTTAGTTCATACAAAGACTCTTCAATACAAAAAGGAAAAGAGTGGGATTATAGAAATCCGTCAATGCTTTTCAACACTTTACCAGCTTGGATTCAAGAAGAGGATTCCAATGGAAATAGAAACACGACATTAGAGCTGACTCAAATAATGGCTAGCTATTTTGACACCCTTCATCTTCAAATCGAGGAGATGAAAAAAATAAAAACAGTTAGGTATTTGAGTAGCAGTATAGAATCGCACACCAAGCCATCCCCTTTCGCTTCGAAGTTGCTAACAAACTATGGTTTTGTAGCTCCTGAAATATTTGCTGACACTGATGTAATTGCAGCTTTGTCGCACAAAGATAATGAAAGAGAGTACGAAAAAAAACTGTATGATGTTAAAAATTATATATACCAAAATATTTACAACAATTTAACATATATTAATAAGTCTAAGGGTACTCAAAAGGCAATACGAAATCTTTTTAGGTGCTTTGGGGTAGACGAAGAAATATACAAAATTAACTTGTACGCTGACAATTCAGAGTTCACTTTGACAAATAATTTTGTAGAAAAATCAATAAGAAAGACATATGCTGATTTTAACAATGTAGAACGAAATGATGCAAGCGTTTACTCATATAAAAACTCAAGTGAGGCAAATAATTTTGGCTTTATAACAGGTAGCACGAACACAACATCGGGATTTGATAGAGGTCTTGCCATGACTGTGGAGGCAGAGGCAATTCTTCCTCGAAAGCCTGAATTCGGCGATCCAAATTTTCAAAATAAATATTTTCCTTATTTAACATCTTCAGTGTTTGGTATGCACTCTGCTAAAATTGATGCAGGCTCCGATGCAGCGACTGTTACAACTTGGGACTCTAATGATTATGCAAACTTTCAAGTTTACGCCGTCGCTGATACTTTTAAAGAAGATGAGGAAGCTTCTAAAAGTGTTCAATTTATAATGAAAAGCTATAATGGTGTTTTGCCAACTTTGACAAGTAGCTTATATATGGATCAGTACAAGGATGTAAAGTGGAATTTTGCAGTAAGAGTAAAGCCAAAAGGATATCCGTACATAGGAACAACAATTACTGGTTCATTGGGAAAGGATTACGATGTTGAGTTTGAAGGAATAAGTACAATATCGGATGTTGTGATAAACTCTTTCAAAGCCACTGGATCAATAACAAACGCCGCAGGGTTAAACTTTATAACTCAAAAGAAAAGGCTTTATGCAGGTGCTCATAGGACAAACTTTACTGGGTCCGTAAGAGAATTTTCTGATGCTCTTGTTTCTTCATGTAGATACTGGGCAGACGATTTGAGTAGCGACGAATTCAAAGCTCATGCCATAGATCCAAGCACCTATGGAGTTATAACACCAAATGAAAATTCATATTTAACAATTCCAAGACCAGATGGTGCAATCGAGGTCCCAAGAATAAAATCGCTTTTACTAAATTGGGAATTTGACACGATTACAGGCTCTGATGGAAGTGGGCAGTTTATTGTTAAGGATAGTAGCTATACTATTAATCAGGATGAAAACTATCAACTCTGGGGCACAGATTTTGAAAACTTATTAGAGGGCAATAATGACGCCCGAGGAGATTTCTTCGAAGCAAGTGATAAAAACTCTGTGTCTAGAGAATATTTATCTGCTTTTAAGCAGCAAATACCTGAAAATATTAATGATTCAAACATGATCACTATTGCAGCTACAGATGATCTAACATTTACAAAAAACACACTTCCTGTAAAATTTTCTTTTGCAATTGAAAAAAGCATGTATCAAACGGTTTCCGAAGAAATGATAAATTTTTTCATCGCATCAAAAGAAGCAAGTGCTTTAGAAAACTATGTTGGCGATCCTGTAAATCGATATAGGATGGGGTTCAAGTCAATGGAAAAGGTTAGAAATCTTTTCTTCAATAGAGTTGGAAACACTCCTGATCTTGAAAAATATTTAAATTACTACAAGTGGTTAGATAACTCAATTTCTGAAATGGTTAAACAATTAGTGCCAGCTTCAGCAAAAATGCCCTCAGTAACGAATGTTGTTGAAAGCCACATGCTGGAAAGAAATAAATATCAATCCAAGTTCCCTACAGTGGAGGGAAAACTTGGCATTATTGAGGATGCAGCCAGAGGAATCAACGAATTAGCATATGATTGGAAGAACGGGCATGCCCCTTTAGACAATTCAGAAAAAGACAACTGTCTATGGTGGAATAAAAGAGCATCAAGAGATAATCCAACGCTTACCAGCGGTGATGCTGCCACTGATTATGATAGAAAACAGATTCATTCTGCCTCCCTTCAGGTATTCAACCGAAAACTTGATACTGGAATAAGATTGAACTTGGATAATCAAGGGCTTAGAAAAAGTCTTAATAAGAAACAGTTTGTCTTTGCAGAAACACCTCCGGGAACCGGAGAGAACATAGCTTTTAACACAACGACATTTAGTAAGCCAGTAACATGCGATGACACAACTGATAAAAACCCTCAGTTTAAATTTAAGCCTCAATTTAGAATAACATCTGGCAGCGAATCTGGCGCATCATATTTGGGAAGAATGGCTTCTCCAGTTGTGTTTTATAGTTCATCTGTCGGGAGTCAAAACACAGACCCAACAGGCTTCTTTAAAACAACTCAGCATTTGCAAGATTATTATGTAGACACTAAAGATGTGCCTCTACAGGGTCCTTTCACAGAACAACATGTTGGGGGATATCAATATAGGCATGTAGGTCTTAATATATCGGCTGCTTCGACAAGACAAGAAGGGTGGTATACAACAACAACTGTCGTTGGCACTGAAACCTATTTTGTAATTTATAATCCTTTTGCTATATCAACGGGGTACCCAAGAGCAGGATATTCAAGAGATCATATTGCCAAAAGTTCTGTAAATATAAAGAACATCAAAAACATAACAAGTTCTCAAATACCTTCAGTCGGAGGCACAACGAATGAGCTTGGAAGCTCAATATCTCTTGGTAACTACTCACATGATTACGAAATTGTGCAAATTCCGGGCAGGTCTATAAATAATAAATATTTTATTGAAAATGTTGGCATAAGCACAGCATCTGTGTCGCCGACCTTTTTGCCAATCCGCAGCAATATTGATAGGGCTATTCCAAATCGAGGAAAAAACAAGTATGTTTTTGTCAATAAGTTTTCCGCCCCCGGAGGTCCCGAAACCATGGGTGCAGGGTTCATGGACTACGAATCAGAAACATTTTCTGTCTATAATGCATTGCCATACAGAAACTTGTCTGTCAGAGTCCCTTTGAGAGGTTGGTTAACGGAGCACAGTGCTTTTGGGGGATACAACAGCGTTATTGGCAGCCCAAATGCGTCATACCATAAGACGCAAAGAAATGGGGCAAAAAGACTAAAAATTAACGGACAACCAGACGCTGGGTCTCACGATGGTCTCGGGTTGAATCTAGTTACGGGAACAACATTTGATAATGCTTTTGTTCAGCATATGATTCCGCAAAGTGATATGCAATATAGCTGGATCACAGCATCTGCTACATCAACAATATTTGGATACCAGCAGCCAAACAATGTTAATGCTAGCATGGCTTCGACAGATATCACATTTGTTACAGCAAGTCAGGTACAGTCATTTGTAACATCAGGGAATAGACTTTTCGCTTCGGCAATCCCACGAGCTGCGACTTTTGCACTTGTTCCAACTGATTTTGTGGGATTAAATTTTCATGCTATTGGGGATATAACGGCATCCACAAACACTTTAGGTTTGTCATTGAATTCTGATTTTGTCAATAGCGGTTTGATAGCTGAAGATTTAAGCAATCTTGCTGCCGGATATATTGGTCAGAGTGCTATATTAAATGCGATCAATCTTAATAGAAATGGTGCTGGCGGCTTCTCTTCTTGGAAGCAAGTAAGACAAGGAGACCACCCTGTAGTAAAAGACATGAAGAAGACAAACAGAATGTCTTTCTTGAGGGAAGAAAATGTATTAAACGATATATTTGAAAATAATGGTGAGTTTGTGGCAGAGGACAAATTGTTTTCTTATACAGAACCCCCGGTTAGCTCAAAGTATAAACCGCTAAGGCACATAGTGCAACTTTGGAATTTTCAAAAAGACGATGGCTTAGAAGGTCCAGAAATTATACTAAACAGTAGTTATGGTAATAATTTGGTATATTTCACCATGACAAATACCAATGGAATACAAACAGTTTTTGAAAGCATGACAAAAACCATTGGGTTTGACCCGTCTTATGAAAGACAGGTTTACGATGATCTTAAAAGAATTTATATCGATAATGAATATGACGGCGCCCTTCTTGGATCTAACCCAATTAAGTTAGTGCCATCCATGAAATATAGAGAAACTGTTTATCCTAGAGAGTCATTTACATTCTTGAAAAAAACAAGAATGAGAGAAAATTACGGTGAAGCGAGCGGATCAACAGAGTTTAATAGACCACTTGGAAAAGCTAGGACATTCTGGAGAGATGAATCAAAAGATCGCTTAAGGTCAATCGGCGATGCAAAAAATTCAATGAATGTACCAATTGATGCTGGTACATTCAAAGGAACATCATACGAGAATGTAATTGACTTAGATTGTTGGCCGTTGACAGCAAATTACCCAATGGTTCAAATTGCTCCGACAGGTGCCGGTGGCTCCAGAGCCAGTGTAACAGCAGCGGGAGATGGCGAAGGGTCACTGAGATTGCCAACAACTACTGAATTAAAATCCTTGAATGGAGAACTCTCTTATAACAACTGGGTGTTTAATTTATACAAAGTGCCAATGCAGGGATTGGCAAGCTCTGCGCCAACGACTCTCTCGTCTTCAAACGCAATAACGGCATCCTTAAGTTACGAGTATGGAACCTTTGCACTATCAGGATCAGACATACTTGATAAAACAGGTAATAGCTACAGTTTAGCTCACTTAAACATGATACCAGACTGGACAGCAAATCTGACCTCCAGTAGAAACCCGTGGTTTGATTCATACGATGAATATTCAAACGACATCAGAAGAATCGGTAAGGATTTTACAGTTATACCAGAATTTAGAATATCTGATCACATGGATTACTATCTAAAAAAAGGTTTCAAAGCCCCAAATAAAAAATTCATGGATGTCATTGGTGCAACAACTTCAAATACATCTAGTGCGACAACAGAAAACACCAATCTTTTAAATGATGAGTTTTTTAGAATATATTCACATACAGACTTTATGAAGCACTTTGAAGTGCTAAGGGAAGATCATGTTAGCGCCCCCGCTGAGAAGATAAATAGCGCCCTTATCCCTTCAAAAATAAAGCTAAAATGCAAAGGAATCAAAAAGCTATTACCTTATCAAGGATTTTATCCCGCCCTAAGAACAGTTCAGTTGGGACAAATGTTTTCTTCGTCATATGGTCCTTACTTGACAGGGACTTACAATGGCAAAGGTGCTGTTGATGCAGAACAGGAAACGCAACAATTGGCGTCTCTTTTGCAGCCTTTCTTTGCACCCGGAATCATGTTCAATACAGTTAAGTCTGGAATTGCTGTAGATTGGCCGGTAATCACCGGCTCGATTACTTCAAAAAATCCAACTCCATTAAGCACTGGATCGCAACCAGCATATGGCTATCGTGCTGCCGGAATGTTTAATTTCGACCCAGATTGGAGAATGCCATTTGAAGCAATCGTTGAGCCAAATAAGCACTTACCTAAATTTAATGACAACTTTAACAATGGGGGCATCACCGACCCCTCTGCTAACTTGTATCACATGTGGAACAATTATTTGGACCTTGACTTGAATTATAGTGATCTTGCTAAAAGATTTTCCCCCCTTGATGGCAATGGGGATCCAACTGAAACATCTGCTTGGTACGATAATGCAGGATATGCAAGACCCACTCCAAATTGTGCTTGGACAGGAGAATTCGATAGAAAATATAACCTTGCAATGAGCAACTTTTTGGCAGAAACAATTGATTTCTTCTTGGAAGATCAGCAAGTTACAACATTTGTATCAAAGCCAGAAAAACAATTCAAACCAATGGTGTCTGGAACGACATATTTTATGGATGTTGTGTTAAGTAAAACATCTCAATTTAAAATGTATGAAGGTCCCTCTGCTTGTTTTGATTTTACAGCGGCACATACTGCATCTGACCTAAGTGTTGAATTTGACAATAGGCTAAGGGGCATGCATTATGGACCTGCTTTTTCTGTTAGTAGAATGCGCTCAGAGGCTACAGCTAGTCAGGTTTGCTCAGAAATCGTAAGGGCAACTAGAGATCCCGCCTTTGCTCCATACACACCACCATATTTCTATGGCTCTTCAATCGCAAGGGTTGCATTCAGACCTCATGCACTAAGAGCTATGGAAGAAGGCGATTCTGACACATTTACTTTGTCTGAGATATTCTCTTCGGCTGAAATAGAGACTGTATATTTAAATACAAACGACAACACAAAAGGTGCGTGGAGCAGCTCTAGGGCATTGACTGCATTAAGCCCATCAGCCTCTGCGGCTTATAGAAATCAAATGCAAATCAGCTCGTCTATAAAACTTTTTGAAAGGACAGGAGAAAAATTTGTTGATTATGCACCAATTATAGGTGACAATGGAGAAATTTCATATGTCCCAAAGGCAGTAACATCTCCAAATAACACTGAAAACGATGTCTGGGTGATAGAAACAAAGTTTGAATGTCCAACATTAAATTTTCAATCCCACCCAACAGCTTCATTCGGTCATGGCTCCGGCGAAGAACAGAAGATGACATCTGGGATGTGGAAGACTTTCGGAACAATACCAGCGGAAGACGAAGGAGTGTTCATATCTATAAAAGACTCATTCCCTCAAATTAAAACAAGGAAGGCTGTTGTTGGTCGTGCAGGCGGAGAAAGAGAAACTAGTATTAGAGCTACCGGATCTTTGATAGATGTCTGTGGATTTGATGGCAGGCAGAAAAGAGTTGGAGAAATAGCCTCGTCAAAAACAATCAGTGAAGCAATTGTTGCAATACCTTTAAATTCTGACGGCACAAGGGTCAAAATACCAAAGTCAGCTTTTAATGTGCAGAAACAAAATATAGAGAATGACGGAATAGCTGTAAAAGCAGGCGATTTTTCTGGCGTAACACAAAATATTAAAGAAACTTCCATATCTGATATGATAAAAAAGATGAAAAAATATGTGATGCCTCCACACCTAGATTGCATCAATAACGATAGTGTAGAACCATATGTTGCTTATATTTTTGAATTTGAACACAGCTTGTCAAAAGATGACCTATCTTTAATTTGGCAAAACATGATGCCGGATATTTCAGTGACTGCACAGCTAACTGAAGCAACAATTGAGCATCCGGTTTTAACCGGACCAGATTTAGAGTTTTTTGGGACGAATCCCGGAGTTTTAACAGGAAAAGATAAGACAGATACGGCAGACATATCTGTATTTCCTGCTGACATGAAGTGGATGGTGTTTAAGGTTAAAAAGAGAGCAAAAAATAATTATTTTGGCTTGTCAATTACACAGGATGACAATAAGGGATTTGGCTTGAGTGAGCTTGATCCACAAGGTAAACTGGGAGTGTCGGGAAAGCAGTTAATATACAGCTATAATTGGCCATACGATTTCTTTTCCTTGGTTGAATTAGGAAAAATGGACTCTACTATAACATTTGAGCCAAGAAACTCCCCAGCAGGTACTGCCGAAGAACCTCCTTTGGAGCAGCAAATCCAGTCAGAGGAGGCAAAAAAGCAATCAGTAAGCACTCCGGGGCAGCAAACTTCTGATGTGGATATTGCAAGCATACCGGGATTTGGCTTAGATGATCCTTTACCATAACAAAAACAACAATAATGGCTATTTATAACAAATGAAGTTTTTTAATCGAAAAGAAGAAGTAATTGACATACAGTTAACGCAGTATGGCAAATATCTATTGTCAAAGGGAGTTTTTCAACCTGCTTGTTATGCTTTTTATGATGATGATGTAATATATGACAGCCAATATATGTCAACAGGCTCATCAACACAGTTGGAATTCTCTACAAACGCATCCGACAGGATTAGAGAGAGCATTAGACCAACAGCACAGTATAATTTCTCTGGCGTAGAGACCACATTTAATAAAATCGCAAAAGTAGAAAATGTTTTTAATCCATTCTTGAGCGAAGTGGTACAAGTAGAGTTGTCTCTAGAGGAAAAGCTTGACATATTGTCAAAACCGCCCGATACTATAGAAAACCACTACAGTATGGGGCTACCCATGGGAACAAGCGAATATAATTCTGATAAAGACCCTGCATGGGATCTTTTCGTGCACAGTGGAGAAATAACAGGTTCTGTTTTGGACTACACGGGGTCTTCGGGTTTGCTAAAAATACCCCAAGTAGAAATGGAATTGGTGTATGACACTTCAATAAAGCAATTTACAGAAAATGTTGCACCACAATCAACAAATTCTGAAAATATAACTGTTTTCCCAGACAGCACTTATATCGAAGTGACAAAAAATCACATACTAATAGACTTAAAAGAGCACAATTCTGTTTTTGATAACGAAAACTTTGATATTGAAGTTTACGAAATCGTTGATGAACCATCGGATAACAAAATAAAAGACTCTTTGGAGCCATTGTATTTCATAAACGGTACAAAGGTAGTTAATGAGATATATTACTCAAAAGACCTGTCGCAAAAAATAGATGTTAAACAAGGCAATGTTGAATACTATTTTGATATAAAAGTAGATGATGAGATAACTGAAAGTGTTGGAATAAGAAAAGACATAAAAACAAATATTTATGAAACTCCAACAAATGATACAGAGGAGCCTTGTTAATGGCAACAGCAGGATTCACAATACCAAAAGTAAATTTCATCAGCGTGACGCTTGATGGTGGAAAAGATTTGCTTAAGCCTACGAATGAGCCGCACATTTATGATCTATCAGACACATCAGGGCCAATCCCATCCGATGCATTGGCTAATTCTGAGTCTAAAATGCAGGTAGACATTATTATGTCGATAGAGGTTGGCTTTGATAACTCATCTTGTAATTTATTTTCGTCATTTTTTCAAGACGATTTTACAAAATACCTTAAAATATTAGTTGTGCAAAGCACAGATGCTTCAGTTTCTAATAATTTAGCTTCAACACCAAAAAAGTATTTTGATCACAGTGATTTCCTGCTAAAGGCTTTGTATCAAGAACTGGGCTTAAATACTGATTTGGTTAGTCATGCCTTAATTAGTTTTTCTCAATTTGAGGGAAACATGATCGACCTAGACAACAATCCTTTGACAGATGACTCAACATCAATAGAGAAGAAAACTGATGAAAATGGAAACATAGTATATGTTTTTCCATATAAAATAACTTTCGAAGTGCCAACAGCTCGGGGTGGAATTGATGTTCAAAATTTGGACTATTTTGTTCAAGCATATATTGATGTTGAAGAAATATTTATCGATGAGGGTGCCTTTAATGGTTGGAAAGACCTAGACCAAAACATAATAAATAATTTAACCAGCGGAGAAGTTAATCGATTAAGCGTAATTCAAGGTGGCACAACTAGTTTTTTTGGAAAAACATTTTATGTAACAGAATTAGATGCCCAAGGTAAGCCAAAGCCCTTAAATCAAGTTTCAAATGCATCTATTTGGACAGGTCCGGTGCATTATCATGGTCCTCAAAACCCCGGTCCAAATGGATATGTGGGATACATGGCTGGCACAAATGACGACATGGGCGTTTATCTGGTCGCAGAAACAGTTTTTAACGGGATCATACAAGATTTTAGAGAAATTGTAGAAATAACAAAATTAGATTTTAATTATTCTTTGTTTTCTAATTCTTGGTTTAATCAAAAAACAACAGAAAGCCTACAGAACAACCTAAATGGAATAAAACAGATTGCTGCAAGGGACAACGCTGCTATAAAAGATGAACAAGACATTGAAACAGCAATTGTAAAAAGCTTATCCAACGCATCCCACCGCCCACTATTTGCAGATTTTTACACAGCAATGGACGGCTCAGGAAACACCAGATATTTCTTTGGTTTAGACTTTAAAGAAGCACTAAAACAAAATACAGCTTTTCCAAAACTTTTAGAAAATATATTTGAAAGCGGAACAGAACAAGAAAAAAGTAACTTGTTAAGCAATAGCTTAATAGAGGACTTTAAAATCTATAGACACAAGGTATATAAGGAAAATATAGCTGATCCAACTGTAGATCTTTACGAAATTGAAAAAAATGATATACCAAAGTTGGTGGTTGTAACAAAAGATGATTCATCTGGAACTTTAATAACCACATCAAATTCTGATGAAGATGGAAATTTGCTAGGGACAATTAGGGAACAAAAAATAGAGTTGTTAAATAACTCAAACGGATCAAATTATAGCACTAGATTTTTTACTGGAACGGACCTTGGAACACCGAATGACGGAGCATATGTATTCTCTGTGGAAATAACAATTAGCGACCCAATGATACAGTGGCTATCTGCAAAAATTATTGATATGGAGAGCGTACTGTATGGTTCTGATAAAACAGGTATACTTGGCACTGGCTTTATAGAATATGTGCAAGACGCAAAAAGCAAACCCGCATATTTTAATCTTTACACAAATCGATTTACACAGGAAGGAATTGAGTATTTGGATAACAAATATTCAAATTTATTCATATACTCTAGAATATACGAGTTCTTTCAAATATTAAGCTCTTTTACTGAATTCGATGACAAAATATATGGATTATACAATTTTATGACATCCATATCTAGCACATCATATGGAAACCCAACTGGTGCTTTGACCTCGTTGCAGGTAATGGAAAATATTTATAAAAAAATACTAAACTTGTTTTCCTCTGTGTCCAAATATAAGAAGCCCGTAGACTCTCAACATGTTGAATCACAATATTCAGCAGGCTCAAATCCAAAAAGAAATTTTAAAATAACAAAGAAATTTTCATCTAAAGTTGATGGATCTTTAGACCATTTAACGGGGTACGATTTTTTATCGAAAGCGTCGACAACATCAGAAGATTCCCTTCCCACGATGGGATTAAAGAGAGTCAGTCGCCCCTCTTACGAAAACCGTGTGAACCTCGAAACAAAAAAATTATTCACAGACGAAGATTATAACATAGAAATACCAAAAAAGCCCCTTTCATATTCTGAACTTGAAAATTTAGGACCCTCTCAAATTGAACAAAAACAGGGTCCAATAATGAATCCAAACGACACAGTTGCATTTACTAAGAGTGCATTTTTGTCTCCATCTCTAGTAAACTTTAGAACTGCTACTAATCAGCCTCTATTGAACAACGGAAATATGCGAACTGACATAAAAAATCTTAAAAATGTGATGTTAAATATTGTGAGATACAATGCTTTAAATGGACAAAAACTAGATGTTCCCTTTGCCTCTCTCGCTACCGGACAAGGAGATGAAATTGTTAAAAAACAATCCTCAACAGAGTCAAAATTTGATTTGTTAACCTTGTTGTCAAATAGACAAACAACGGTATCAGCCTTAGAGATTTTGAAGCAGGCTAGTCCCAAAAATAAAACAACTTCCGGAATCATGGGCGGAATAGGGGCACCAGTTAATAATTTGGCGGCATCTGAGATCATGATAACTTCAAAAGATAATGCTCCGGGTACCAACATATATAATTCTAAAATAGACCCATCTCCACTGCTATTAACGATAGTTCAGCAAAATCTTTTCAAAATTCTTGAAGACGATATTTGGAGTTGGGAGTATTATGTTGAGAATTTTGATTCTACTTTTTTTAAAGAATATTTAGCATATGGAATTTTAGCTGCCTTTGGTGGTGGCACTGGTGGACTCGGACAAGTCCCAGCTCAATCTCCTCTAACAAGAGCGCCAAATCACTTAAAATCTTTGATGATAAATTTGGATTACACAAGAGATAAACCCACTTCAGCAATGGAGGAGGTTTATCAACAAGTAAAATCTAATAAGCCATATGTTTTTGATGTAGACGCAGATCCAGAATCTTCCTTGCAAGGTGGGTATTTGATAAATAAAGATGGTAAAGCAACTGCTGCGGCAGGAAATAAGATTATGTATCAAAATCCTGAATTTTTGCCGTTTTTCATGTTAAACTTTAAAACTCTTGCAAAGGTAGAAGTGCTATCGGGATACGAAACAGACCAGTATGGAAAGCAAAGTCTGAATTCTCCTATATGGAAACTTTTAACTCAAGATGTGTACAACTCGTGCATACAAAAAGGTGGAAATGTCTTGTGCAGGTTAATGCCGTATGAAAAAGAAATGTATGGAATTAAGTCATATGAGTTTATGAAATTACCATACTACAATGAATATTTTATTGTAGATTTTTCAATTACACCTGCACTGGAGGAACAATTGGCTCAAGGCGCCATAGACCAGCGAAATCTTGATAACAATCCTTTCTTAGAGCCGGATTCAAGAGGGACTTTACCCGGAGGTCAGACGATGGAAGAAGCAGAGGCTCTTGTAGGACTGGACGGGGGAGCCGCAGGCATAGGTGTAGCAACTGGATTGTCTGCTGGCGCAGTGACTGAACTTGGTATGACTGGTTTTTTAGGCGGTTCTGCTGGCGGCGTAGATGTTGGAACTGGGGCAGCAAGGGCTGCGGGACCTCTCGGTGGAGGCTCGGGTCCTCTTTTGGGATTAATTGCTAAAATTGGCTCACAATCCGGAGTCTCTGGAGCTGGATCAGGAGCACTGCAAAATAGCATGATGCAGCCACAATCCTCCCAACAGAGCACTGCAACACCTACCGCTAGAGATACAGGCGGAACTGGAGGCGCATCACCGGCACTTACAGGATTCACAGGCGGCGGCTCCCTTGGCGGAAGTCAATATTAATTTATTTGAGGATATAGAATAAATGTCAAACTCTTTAGACGATAGATTAAAAAACGAATATTCGACAGCTTACACTTTGGTTGTGAGGGAAAGTAATTTTTTCCCCAAAGCTCAAGGTTCTGATCCGAAAATTATTTTGAATAAAGTTAATGGCTCTGCATCACCGGGGATTGACACCAACGGCGATGAAATACCTCGTTCTTCAATAGACCCATTTAGGCAATCTTTGGGAAAATTTTGGACATTCGGCAACAAAACAAGGTTTAAAGATAGCTTGGCAGATATCAAAGCAAGCCTTGTGCCTCAAGCTTATAACGCCAGTTTTGATGTATCAAATAATTTAAAATTTGAAGATGTTTCTGAAGATTGGCAGCAAATATTTGTCAACGGCTCTTCAAATAACTTGAACTTGCACAGGGATGCAACAAGGGTAAAAGTATTCTTTAATAATTCGGACTTATTAAACAATAGACTAGGGGTGCTATCTTTAATAACGGATATGAGCGTAAAAAGCAGCGCACCATCATATACTGTAAATCAAGGAACTGAAAATCCAATATCTTTTTCATTCCCAAAGTCAACCACTGGACCAAATTACATATACAATTACAGGAGCACTTTTGATAAAAGTGATATCTACGACACCGCACTTCAAACAGACATTAAGATGGCGGAGACTCTGGATCTGAACCCGGTACAGCAAGGTGTTCTTGATTCTGTAAAGAACACTTGGTCAAACTATTCTTTAAGCGCTATAGAGACCGCAGTAGACAATGGTCATATGGACTACTTCTATGACTTTAAGACCGAAACATACAAGTATCCGCTAAACTTTTTTAACCCACTAACAAAAGAAACCATATTAAAAACATTCAGTGGGTATTCAGATATGGCATTTAATATGGATCTGCCAATATCAACCAGAGCATCCAGTTTGACAAATGTTATAAATAAAAGTAATTTAATTTGTGACATAAGATCGTCATATAATTTTTATTCCAAACTGTATGAAACAGCCACAAAAAAGAATGAAAACGGAAAAATGTTTGTAACATTGCCAGATTCTGGAAATGAGACTGTAGAATTCACAGAACGAACTTTGCCATTAATTTATGAAGTCCCCATAGAAGAGGACGAAACACCCGCCCCTCTAGGTAATGATTCAAAGTTTAAATTCGAAAAATTTGGGCATAAGTTATTAAACTGCGGCTATGTTCCTGATGATGTGAAAGACGAAACAAAAGCGTTCAATATTGTGCTGTACCAAGACGATCAAGAATATCTCTCTAGATATGAAAGTATAAAAAGACAATTCCCATTTTATGTAGATTTTAAATTTTCAACAGATTCAAGGAGGGCTTTTACGCAAATATTTAGCGATTCTGGCTTAATGAATGACTTGTTGGACACCCTAATTGGAAATGTTTTTACAAGAGAGGTTTCATCCGATGGGCTAAATGTTGAGCCAAGCAAGAACTCTACAATTGCAGATCAAACAAAAAGATACTGGAATCCTTTTGATCTAAACCCAGCCTACAATAGCGGCGAAGTGCAAAAGCAATCACCTAGAATTTGCCAAGATCAGATATATTCTATATCAGATTATAGAGATTTTTACAAAGTTGTTCCTCTATCTGATTCAATTGACATGACTCAGATGAGCCCAAACCCAATAAGGGAAGGGGATATTAGCGGCTTCCGAGAGTTCGATTTAAATAGGTGGCTAGATATGTATATTAGCCATATGTCAACTTGGGCTAGTATTTCAAATAATCAATTATCAGATTACTATAAAAAATATAAAGTAGATGTCATTCGCTCTTATGAGGCAACAAAAAACTCCAAGAAGTTTGGCTCAATCGCCTCATCTTTGCTAGACTGTCCAGAGCAGGAGACAACATCTTTAATAAAGATGCTGAAAACTGTAAAATTTATGGGCAAATACAGAGATTTAGTAAAGCAAAACTCTAGAACATATGATCAAATATTGAATAAAGATTCTGCGTACACGGAAACTCTTTTCTATAGAATTCAAAAGGTGGCTTTGGACAATAATGGGAATGCTCAAGGCAGCGGAATAGTTCAAAACATTTGGATTCCAAAACCTACAGGAATAGAAGACGGCAAAGATATAATGAAATATATTGATACGCAAGTCGTCTATGATCAAAATTATGAATACACAATATACGCTTATAATTTGACTATAGGGTCGAAGTACGGATTCCAAATCGCCTCACATTCTCCGGGATTTGTAACGGAAAAACAAACAAAATTTATAGATTCCATGCAAAAGAGTGCCTTTAATGAAGGTTATGGAAAGACAGAGGATTTTGTATACTATAAGACAAATCCTGTGTTTGAACAGCAACAAGCTGCTCCTCCAAATCCCGGCATAGAGGTTTTGCAAAATCTTGAAAAATTGTATAATTCCTTGAGACCAAGAGTGTACGGAAAGCGAGTCAATGAAATACTAATAAAATACCCAGATCTGGCAACATACATAACTCTTGAATCAACTGCAAAAATGCAATCAGAAAATTCCAAACTAGAAGAGGAAATCGCAAGCTATTATTCACAAGTTCAAGATGAATTAGATAAAGTCATGGCTGCAAACTTTCAAGAATCCATTTATCCTGAAATATGGAATTTATATAACACGGCAATCCAAACAATAGAGAGCAAGGCGCCGTTTGTACTTTCTACACAGCTAGAAGCTAAGGGAATTAGTTACGGAAAACTAATTAAAAAACAAATTGCAGATGTTTACAAATCAATCGACCAAAAAAACAAACAAGTTAGCGATATTATAAATGTTCTAATACCTGAAAAAGTAGCCTCGCTTCAGTCTTCATTCGGCACTCAAGCTGGTGGGGTAGATGTAAAGGGAATGCTTGCAGGTGGTCAATCCCCATGGACAGGGGCATATTTTTACAAAAGCTTAGATCAAGAAAATAAAATAATGGCAATGTTCGATGTTGTTTTAGAGCCAGATGTAAAAATTGTAGAGGTGCCATTTTATAAGAAAAATGCAATTGTACACGATTCACCATCCCTTGCACCTGAAGTCGATATTGTTCCCTTAAAAGGCAAAAACAACGATTTAAAAATAAATTTCTATCCCCCCTCTGTTGACAGGGAGGTAGAGCCAGTTTATGTTGATTTGGCACATGATGGACCCATATTTAACAAGGTCAGAACAGCACAAGATCGATTTTTACTAAAAGCACCAATTTCTTTTGCCGAAGCGTTATTCGCTTCAGCTTTGCCTGCATCATATTTTGTGGAGCCAAAATTGCAATTTAAATCGGATGACTACCCAGTCAAATATCAGGTTTATAGAATGGATGTGCCACCTACAGAATACCCAAGTTTTACAAATGGTACTAAGAAAACTATAAATGCCTTAAAACTACATTCTTTTACAGATAAACTAGAACAAAATAAGAAATACTATTACATGTTTAGGTCTGTTGATGTACATGGCAATGTTTCTAACCCCTCACCGGTCTATCAGGTGGAAATGGTAGAAAATTCAGGCGTTGTATATCCAGTGATATCAATTTATGAATTCCAAAAACCAGCTTTGGGACTAAAAACTAAGCCTTTTAAAAGAAGATTACAGATCGATGCCGAGACCCTGCAAGGAATTGTGAATTTGGAAAAATCTAAATTAAAAGACTCCGACACAGCATATCCTCAAGTCAATCAGAAGCCTGTACTCGGAATTAAAGATAAAGGGATTTTTACATCAAGCGGCTCTCAGAAATATAAGTTTAGAATTAAATCTAAGCATACAGGCAAAATAATAGATTTAAATATAGCATTTATTTCCAGACATGAACAGCCAACGGAAGAAATAACAACTTGCGGAGATTCTCAAGGTCAAGTAAAGGTTACGCAACAACCAGAAACAACAGAGGGCACCGTTGGAGAAGTGGTCAAGGCTGGATCAACTTTTGCTGGTCCGGGCGAGTTTTAAAAAAGATTAAATGAGACAAATTAAAAAACTTAACTATTTATATGAAAAGACTAATTATAAAGGCAATATACGCATTTTAGGAGAAAATAAATGGCTTTTTTAGACAACAGTGGAGATATTATTTTAGATGCTGTGCTCACCGACGCTGGTAGAGCAAGATTAGCGAGGGGCGACGGATCATTTAAGATTGTAAAATATGCTTTTGCAGATGATGAAATCGACTATGCTAAGTATGACTTAAACCATTCCAGCGGCTCTGCTTACTATGACATCAACATTTTGACAACACCAGTAATCGAAGCTTTGACAAATAATATGTCTACGATGAAAAACAGACTGCTGTCAATTCCAAAGACAAATCTTCTATACTTGCCCACAATGTTGCTCAATGAACAAGATGGTTCGGCAGAAAAAAGATCGGCAACTAGCTCAAATACATTCTTTATTTCATGCGACGATGCAACAGACAACTTTTTCACCAAGCAAGGTACATACTCTGCCTCTGGAGCAGACACGATCCCGCAGGGATTATTCTTATCTGGGCAGAATGAAGAAAAAAACACTGTCATTATGGTTGATCAGGGATTAAACACCACAGCAATATCAAAAAATTTCACTATTGATCCAACACTGCTTGAGACGCAATACATCGTGGAGATAGATAATAGGATTGGATATGTCGTAGATCAGCAAGGGTCTACACAAGCATACTCTTATCTGGATGATGACAATATTGCTAGCTATAACTTCTCATCAGACTCTGATATGGTTAATATAAGTTTGACAAAAAATAGCAATTCCCCCATTCAGGGTCCACGAGGAAGTAGGATTTCTCTTAGAGTTAATCCTTCCATTGAGCTTAATAGCTCAACATATTTGTTTACACTCCTCGGGACTAGTGGAAATTCGCTTACTTTCAATGGCGGAACTGGAACTTTTAGAAGAATTGATACAAATATTAGAATTACTGGGGCGACAACCGGATACAGAATAACGATTCCAGTTTCGTTTCTAAAAATACAATAAAATAGGAATAATCAAATGGCAACAAGTTTTAAAAATTTCTTAAACAACGATGTTACAACAACTAGGACTCTTCTGCATGAAGCAATTCCGATCACGGGATCGATCTTGTCAGGAACTTACAATAATCCAGCAGTTGTGTTGACAGGCTCGAATGCAGAGACAAATATTAAAAATTATTCACATGGTCTTTTTCAGTCTGTGTATGATTATCCTTATTTAAGCTCATCTGCGAATCACATTATAGATTTGACAGTGGGGTATTCAAACAACTCAGATCTTTCAGCTTCTGCAAACACCCAAAACGCTGACAAAATTAACATTTATAATCAAATGGCTCAATTGTTAGCAGGACACGACATAACGGGGTCAATCCGAGAGTTTGATGAAGACGGTAATTATGCCACAGGCACAAAGCTTCGTGAGTGCATTTTTGTTAATTTTGCTAGACTACTTCAAAAAGATGAAATTAAAAAAGGATCTTTCAACTTGAAGCTTGGGGTTAGTGGTTCATTTATGTCCGGCGGCGCAGGCGCAACAGAATTTGGAGAACTCTTGACAATAACTGATTCTGGCGCAGCAACAAGCTACAAAGTAAACTCTCCAGCAGGGGAATATGCAATACTTTATGCAACAGGTGCAACTACTCCAGCCGACACCGTTGTTGGTCAGTTGTTCTACCAAGCAGGGATTGCAGTTTTAACCGCATCGGTCATGCTCGGAGCAGGTACCGATTCTACGAACGCAATCGTCTCCGGCGGCGCCGGGGGTGCGAATTCTGCTGTAGCATTTACGCCTTCCGGTCAAACGATCAATGATGCCCTAACAAGTGTCTCTATTTCAGGATCGTGCGACTCCTTCAGGCACAGAATTTATGATTTAGATTTCAACAATACAACAGAATTAAATTCTACTATTTATTTTGCAAGAGCAGGTCATAATGAATTTAATTATAGCTCTAACCCAACATACATTGACAATACTAGTCAAATTAGAGTAAAGAACAGCAGTTTAGACCAACCAGCCTCTTACATCACCACCGTTGGACTATACTCGGCTGACAATGAATTGTTAGCCGTGGCAAAAGTATCAGAACCTCTAAAGAAAACTCCAGACACAGAGTTGACATTAAGAGTAAGACTGGACTACTAACAGGAGGTTGACCCTGTGCCTTACTATCCATTTGGTCGTGATGACATTGTAAGAAACACGCTAAAGACATTCCCAAAAAGCACCTTTTTTATATATGGTGGTGTTGTTTATCACAATAACCGACCTTTCAATAAAGGGGATTTGTCGGAACAAAACATTAATCATGTCCCTCCCGGTTTTTTAAATTTATACGAAGTAAATGTTGACCGCCCAGCAGGCGAGTTGATATATCCGTTTCTCACAAAAAACGGCTCCTTGACTGCCTTTAAGACGATCTCAACAACCGGATTTAATTCAGATTTTCAATTTGGAGACATAATAACCGGCTCATATCCTTTATCTGCTAGTATAACAAGGAACTTCTTTTCATCCTCTCTTCAAGACAGGAAAGAATTAGATGCTTTAAAAAATACTATGAATTTTTATAAGGCTAACAGTGAGCACTATGCTTACTCGTCTAATTTTAACGACGGATGGGATAAGGATACGCAAGATGTTAATTTGATTAGCATACCATCGATTTTTTACGGATCTCAGATAAAAAAAGGATCATTAGAATTAAACTTTTTTGTTTCTGGCACCTTGGTGGGTACTCTCAAAGATGAAAAACAAAATGGAGAGCTAATTCAAACAGGTCCCCCCGCCAGCAACGGCTCTGGCTCAATCGCAGGAGTCGCCCTGTACAACGAGGGTTTCCTAATGCTAACTGGTTCTTGGGATTTGACAAGCGGTCAACACACAACAGAGGATTACAACCCTTCCGATTCAGATACGGTACCAAACTGGCTGAAATTTGCAGTAGGGGCACAGGACGGAATATCAATATCTGGTCAAAAGTCGTCATGGGTTTTGGATTTTGCTGGTACAACTAAATCTCAAGTCGTTACAATGTTTGCAAATGCCCCCAAAGGGGCGATTAACCACTCAAACAATCCAACATTTAAAAGCTATGGACAAGCAGCAACTGCGACAACAGGCTCTACTTTCTACATAGAAAAGAAGAACTTAGTACTAAAAAATGTTGTTAGTGCCTCATATACAGATGAGGAGCCGCAGTTCAAAAAAGAGACATACATTTCAAAAATTGGCATATATGATGAAAACAAAAATCTCATAGCAGTTGCCAAGCTAGCCACCCCAGTCAAAAAAACAGAAGAAAGAGATCTTACTTTCAAACTAAAGCTTGACATCTAATAAAAACTCTGTTACATTCCTCCTATGATTTTAGGATTAGACATTTCAACAAGTATTATTGGATTCACCATCGTGGATCAAGGCGAAATAGTAAAGACATTTGCAGTAGATCTAAGAAACAAGAACAAATTCCCAGACATATATTCAAAATACAACCACATTCAAGGAGAGCTGCTTGATATTCAGCGAGAATACAAGATAGAGCATATCTTTATTGAACAAAGTCTCCAAATGTTCCGCTCTGGCTTCTCATCAGCCAAGACACTTTCAACTCTTTCTTCGTTCAATGGTGTTGTAACTTACCTTTGTTACCGAGAACTGGGCATCAAAGCCGAACACATCTCAGCCGCCTCTGCTCGCAAGTCTTGTGGCATCACTATTAAGAGAGGAACTAAGGCAAAAGAACAGGTTGTTAAGTTTTTACTTGACAATGAGCCTAAATTTATTGTAGAATACACAAAATCTGGGAACTTGAAGCCCAAGTATTATGATATTGCCGATAGTATTGTTATAGCCAAAGCAGGATACGAACTTGTCAAGTAGCGAAAAGATAGCAGTTCTTAAAGATTTCCTCGGAAGATATGGTCGAACCGGGCAAGAGCACCTTTTCAGTTGTCCAAAATGCAATCACCACAAAAAGAAACTTAGTGTTAATTTAGACAAAAATGTATTTAAGTGTTGGATATGTGATTATAGGGGCAACAATATTTACCGTTTGGTAAGGAAATTTGGCACTTACGAGAATAAGAGTCGATGGAGAGAACTAACTGATGACATAGATCTCCTTGAGTTTGACTCAATTATTGAGAGCATTTTCCCTCAAGAACAATTAGAAGAAGAAATCGTCGTCGACTTGCCATCTGAATTTATATCACTGGCTAACAAAAACAACACTTTACAAGCTCAAGCCGCAAAAAACTATTTGCTAAAGAGGGGTATAGATGAGAAAGACATTTTGTTTTGGAAAATTGGGTTCTGTATCAGCGGAGAGTATGCTGGTAGAATTATCGTACCTTCTTTCAATGAGAGCGGCGACTGTAACTATTTTATTGGCAGAACTTACCAGAATGATTGGCGAAAATACATGAATCCGCCAACAGCGAAAAGTAAAATTATCTTTAATGAGCTTTTTATTGATTGGAATGAAGATTTGATCTTGACAGAAGGAGTGTTTGATGCTATAATAGCTGGACAAAATTCGGTGCCCATTTTAGGCTCCACTTTGAAGCAGCAATCTAAACTTTTCAAAAGTATCGTTTTAAACGACACGCCAGTTTATGTTGCTTTTGACTTGGATGCCAAAAGGAAGGCGTCGTATTTGGTAGAAAATTTAATTAAATATGGTGCGGAGGTTTACAATATTGATGTATTTCCGTACAGTGATGTAGGCGAGATGCCGAAAAAAGAATTCCTTAAGAGGAAGAAAGCCGCTAGGCTTATGTCGTCGGAAGACGCATTTTTACAAAAGTTTATAAACAGTTTTAATTTTTAAAGGAGAATAATTTGAAGAACTTTTTTATTACTACAATGCTTGTATTTGGATTGGTTGCATGCGAGGATACAACCACAACGACTACAGACGCAGCAACTGAAACAGAACAAGGTGTCAGTTTCACGGGAGCAAACGACAATGGTACAACAACGCCTACTGAAACTACAACAGAGCAAACTGGAACGACAACTGAAACTGAAACAGGTACAACTCCAACAGAAGTTGAAGCTGGCACAGAGACAGAGGTCGACCCTACTGAAACTGAAGTTGAACCAGAGGAAACAACTGAAGTAGAGGAAGTAGAAGGAGTAACCATTGAAGATCTGACGGTTGATGAATTAGCAGAAATTGATATTTTGAGAGATAACATTTTTGAAGGCATTAATGTGGGTGAAGATCTCTATATTAAGCAAGTGAATCTTGCATTAGAAGAACTCGGCTTGTTTAATGGAGACATTACTTGGGGCGCCGATGAAACATTACCGGAGGTATCATCTTGTCCCTTTGTTGAGTTTTATGACAATGAAAAGCCTTTATCGGAGGCTAGTTGTGAGTATCTTGTAGATCAGGCAAGATCTGAAGCTTATTCAAAATTGGCAGCAGAGTTGCAGACCGAGCGTGAAAACTTTAATTCTACGCTATCAGAGCAAGATTTTTGGTATGAACAAGGTGCAATTAGCGGTCTAGAAAAGACTCGTGTCGTAATTCAGGTTCAAATGAAGACAGAGAGTATTTGCAACCAAACACCTACAGCAGTTGAAAGTTCGATGGAAAAAGGTCTTGTTGTTGGTCGGCAACACTTTATTAACTCTATGAACAACTGGCTCACAACCAATGGTCACAAAGGTGATTATCCGGTGATGTCTGAGCCCATTGAGGTTTGTGATGCGAATGCATCGATGTTGGACCCGGTATATGATGACGCCTTGAATTCCATCTCCCAAGCGGTAACTGGTAATCCATTGTGTGCAGACTATCAACCTTCAAATAACGATGAAGAACTAAAATATGCCCAAGCTCAAACTGATTTCTCAAAGGCTATTGAGCAGGGAATTGCAGATGAGTTTTCCCTTGCCGCAGTAAAGATTTTTGAGGTTGTCCCATGCAATGTGTCGGACCCAATCATCCTTGACTTGAATGGTAATGGTGTTTTTGATATCACCCGAGTAGAGCGTGGCGTCAATTTTGCAATGACGGGGAACCGCCCAACGGCAACAAGCTGGCTACAAGGAGATGGGTTTTTGTTTAGCGATTCTAACGGTAATGGTGTTGTAGACAATGGTACGGAATTCTTTGGTACCACAGGACAAGACGCCTTCGCCCAGTTAATGGCTTACGATACTAATGGTGATCGTCAGATCACATCGGAAGACACTGGTTATAACAAGCTTTTTGTTTGGATTGATCTTGATTATAATGGCGTGTCTTTGACTACAGAAGTATTCCCGCTATCGCACTTCAACATTACCGCCATTCCTCTGCAAGCTGCGGAATATCAAAAAGTTGTAAATGGAAGCCGTGTAAAAAATAGTGTCACTGCAAAAACAAAAACAGGAACAATGTTGTTCGGAGATGTCGACTTTCGTGCAGGAATTTACCACAGTCCAACATTATATCGTCAAACGCAAACACCAATGAAATAGAAGTGTAAAAAAACACTTGACTTTGCAAAGCTCCCCTGCTATAATGTAGGGGAGCTTTTTTGTTATGAAGATTGGAGATCTAGTTTATTATAAGACGCCAATAGGCTTGCCAAATAATTCTCCTTTGGGGATTATCACCGGCATCGATGAAGAACTAGGAATAGCAGAGGTAACATGGGTAACGAACAAGGGAACAGATCCGATGCCGACAAAGTGGTTAGAAGTAATCCAAACTTCGAAGTCGGAGACCTTGTAATGGTTAGGGACAGCATGAAAACTCTCGGCATAATATCAGAGGTAAAGGGTAAAATTCAAGGTACAAATCATGATTGGAATAGGTATTATTACATGGTCATACCAGCAGGGGCAAAATACCCCGTTCCAGTATGGAACAAAGAACTTGAGCTAGTAAGGAAGGCTAAATGAAGATCGCACATGTTTCAGACATTCACATTCGCAACCATCGGTATCATGAAGAGTACACCGCTGTATTTGAGGAACTCTACGAAAAACTAAGGGAACTCAAGCCAGACATCATTGTTAACACAGGC